>Ga0233413_10001079_pt1 | contig 12272 bp, 20 predicted proteins | sample Na_anoxic_6_MG_FD_189019 | JGI IMG/M metagenome (GOLD analysis project Ga0233413, IMG submission 189019) | Seawater microbial communities from Saanich Inlet, British Columbia, Canada - Na_anoxic_6_MG | ecosystem: Environmental > Aquatic > Marine > Inlet | place: Canada: British Columbia... | reverse complement strand
GAGTTAGAGTTGACGAGACGGTATTTGCTGTTACTGACGGTGAAAACGAATATAGATTAATGTGGGAAGGTTCTAGAGACGGTGAGGCAGTTATTACACATGAAAAGAATGTTAACATTGTTAATGAAAACATTAACAAAATGAAACACTTATGGGAATTTAAATCTTCCGACTCCAATAAAAAGGTTATTAAAGAAAGTAATGATGTTTTCTTTAAGATGATGAATAAAGTGAGGGGTAAAGAATCACTTAATGAAAGTGTACACAAAAAGAAATCACCAGTACCAGGTAAATCAAAACCTAGATTTGGGGGGATGGAATTAAAATTTGATAGTGAAGTAGATATGGCTTTATATATCTTATTCAACCCAAAATTAAAAAGTAAGGCAGAACCAAAATTCTTAGAGTGGGCATCTAGTTTAGGTTACACACAAGAACAAAAGGATTCTGAAGGTAAAGAAATTAAAAATTACATTAAAAATGAAGTTCAAAAGAAAAAGGAATTCCCAGGTTGGAAACAGAAGTGGTATTTAATGACAGGTGAGATAGTTATACCTAAAATGGCTTCAGAACCTAAAAATCAGAAATTTTAATATGAAAAATTTAAAAGAAATAAAATTAATGATGGAGAGATTAGAATCTCCAAGGCTAACCGAAACTGAATTAAACTATAAGAAAAGCCTTTTAAAAGAAGAGATTGGTGAACGTGACCCTGAAGAAGGGGAACAGTTAGTAAATGATAAAAATTCATTAGAAGGGGGTAGTTTAAAAGACTTTAATTTACCATCATCCTATAAAAAGATGTACAAATACTTAAATGATGGTTGGCTTGCTTGGTCTGATGAAAACGGTAAGGTTTTCTTCCGAAAAAACCCAAAACCAGGAATTGATGAAAGATGGATATTAGATTACTTTAATCGTAAAGGATTTACTTACTCTAATAAATTTAATCCCGACATACCCAAAAATATAAAAAACAGCCAGCCCGATTATAGAAGAAAGTAAACACCCAACCCAATTCATGGCCGGATGACTTAAATAATAAAATTAAAAATAACACAAAATAATATAAGGTCTTAGGACCTTATTTTTTTGCCTACATATTTATAATAAAAAGATAATATGGGTCGAATAGAAAAACTAAAGAGACAATTAATCAAAGAAGCTAATATAAGGGTTTTAACTGAGCAAACATCTGATAAGGTTGCTATATTAATAGATGGTACATCATCTGCTGGTAAATCTATGACAGCTAATTTATTAGACGCTGTTCCTTTTTATGAAGCGACAGACCCTAATCAATGGGTTGTAATAGATAGTGACCATTTTGGTACAAACGACACACAAGGTATCGAAAACAGAATAAAATATGACCATGCTGGAGATGGACCCAACAAAAATGCGGGTGAAGAGTTTCACAAGGAAATGGCCCAAGTTAGAAAAGGACAGTTTTTTGATGATGGGAAAACAAAAGCTGGAGATAGAGGTATGACTACCATTGGATTCCCAAAACACCCACACAATAAAGATGTTATTGATGGTACAGATTGGAGAAATTGGTATATGGCACAAGAATATAAATATGGTGGTTGGAAAAAGGTTATATTTGATGATATTGGTAATGATATCTTAAATTATGTCCCTAACGCAAAAAACATTTTACTACACGCCCCTATAAGTGTTTTAATGCAAAATATTGATGAGAGGAATAAAAAAGGTAAACAACCAAGAAAACATGAAGATGTACTAGACCAATATTTAGGAAAATATGAAGCCACTAAAAACCCCCCTAACGGTAAAAATATATTTGGACATTCGGTACCAATAAATAGAAAAGATTTAGAAGATAAATTACTAAGTTCTGGGGTTAGTGAAGAATTTACTAAAGAGTTTTTTAATAAATTAGGAATGGATTCTGATGGAAAATACTATATTAAGATTAGGGACGAGTATTTAAAGCCTGGTGTGTTGTTAATTAATGTAGATGACAAAAGGAAAGAATACTTAAAACAATTTAATGATATTGTATCATAAGAAATTAATTAGATATACAAAAAAGATATGTTATTAAAAAAAGGAGATAGTGGTTCAAGTGTAAAAGAATTACAAACGTTATTAGATGATAATGGTTTTTGGACATACTACACAATTACAGATTACTTTGGGAGTGTAACTGAAACCGCAGTTAAGAATTTCCAAACAGATAAAAAAATAACAGTAGATGGTTTAGTGGGTGATACAACTTATAGTTATCTAGTGGACGGTGTAAGAGATACTATTATGTTAAAAAAAGGGGATACAGGTACAAAAGTAAAAGAAGTACAACAGATGTTGGGGATTGATGATGACGGTATATTTGGGTCTGGTACAGAATCATCAGTAAAGAAGTTCCAATCAGACAAAGGATTAATAACAGATGGTGTTGTGGGTCCAAAAACATATGAAACATTGGTAAACGCCACTATGGGTACTAATTTTAACAATGATGAGGATATCGATACAGATAGAACTGACTTTGATGACTCTGACGATAGAGACGATAAGTTAAATTATTTAGGTTCTTATACCACAGAAGATGGTTTAGAAATAGATAAAGCTTATTTAGATGGTAATGAATATGTTAAAGATTATGGTGAGATACAACCAGAGAATTTCTTTATACATCATACTGCAGGGTGGAACAATCCCTACAATACCATTAATAGTTGGAATGGGGACGATAGAGGACGTGTGGCGACACAGTATTGTATTGGTGGGACAAGTGTTAAGGTAGGTAGTTACGGTGACGATAAATACAACGGACAAGTTGTGGAGTGTTTCCCTGATAACTATATCGGTTGGCACTTAGGTAAGGTTGGAAATTTTGATATGTCTAAGTATTCTTCGGCAGTTGAAATTAATAACTTTGGTTATGTAACTAAGAAGAATGGTAAGTATTATAATTATGTTAATGCTGAGGTACCTGAAAGTATGGTATGTGACTTAGGTTATGAATTCAGGGGTTATCAGTATTGGCACGCTTATACTAACGAACAAATAGAAAGTTTAAGGTTATTAATAAAACACGTAAAAAAAATATACCCTGACATTGATATGACTGCGGGGTTACCACAGTTATTAAAAGATGGAGTTCACCCTAAAGATGCTTTTGGTTTTAATGAAGATGCCTACTATGGTAGGGTAAAAGGTTTGTGGACACATACGAATGTTCGCAAAGGTAAATATGACTGTTTCCCACAAATAGAATTAGTAAACTTATTAAAAACAATCTAATAACTATTTAAAAAAACCCTAATATAATTATGGTTAATGATATGAGGAAGAATGATAAGATAGGGAACGCAGTAGATTTCATCGAATATATCTCAAAAAATATGGAAAAAGAAGATTTATTGTTACTTTATAGGATAAACAATGTAAAAAAAGAAAGATTAGAAATGTTTTCTGACTTTACTTATGCTTTAAATGATTTAGTTATTACAACCTACATGGGTGATGATATTACTTTAGGGGGTAATAGGGTTAAACATTTTAAATGGTGTTGGGATAAAGTAATAAGTTCTTTTAAAATGGAAGGTATTTATTTCTTGGATACAGAAGAATTATATAATTATTTTTTAACATTCTACCAAGAATCTTTTTATGAAGAAAATAAAGAAGATGGTAGAGTACCCATGATTGGTGTTTTTTGGGATGAGCTTTTAAATTATGACAGGACTAAAACTATGTCTGAATATGAAAGCTTAGTAGAACTTTATAAAATTTTTAATAAAAGTTTTGTGGTAAATTAAACATAGATAATATTTAATTTTATAAGAATGACCCTATTCTTAGTAAAAATGTTTTATGAATTTAAAAACACTACAAATAATAAGTGATAAACTTTTAAACGAAAAAATAATTGCTGAAAACAATATAGAGCATTATTTAATGAATGAAAATTTATCACCTGGAGATAAAACCTCTAAAATAATGAAAGAACTAAATTTGTTAAAGGACTCTTCTTTAAAGTTAAGTTTTTGGGAAGAATTTATTAACAAATATGTAATAATCCCTGACAATGGGGAAAATAATAATAATAATGAAAAAAAATAATTAAAATGGAAAAAGTAAATGAACTTGAAAATTTAGTACAAACCTTTAAAGAGGATTACGAAAAATTTATGGAAAAAGGTAATAAAACGGCAGGAACTAGAGCCAGAAAAATATTACAAGAAATTAGAAATTTAGCTAAAGACACTAGAGATGAAATTAGTAATACTAAAAAAGAAATGGTAGCTTAATGGTTGAAGTTTTATTAAATAAAGTTTTATTAATTACTTTTATTATGTGTACATTAAATTGTATTAAACATACATGGAAGTTATTAAGCGGGCTTATGGAGGAGATACCCAACAAGTATGAAATCTCAGTTAGAGAAAGATTTTTGTTGGGTATTTCCATATCCTACATTATCACTATTATCTTTACAGGAATACAAATATGATACAAATATGATACAAAGTAGATTAGACGAATTAAAACCTTTCTTTAAAGGTATGAAGGTAGCTGAACATTTTAGAATTGTCGAATTTAATCTTAAAAGAGGTTGGTTAATACCTGATAATGAAAAGATAGATGTACAACAAAAAGAAATTAAAGAAAATAACGGTGAACTATTATACAACATGTTTTACTCCGAATCAAAAACATTTGATGAAATTTTAACATTTGTAGAAGAAGATGTTATTTCACATAATTTAGAGTTAGAACAAAAAGAAGAACTGTTAAGAGTAAAAGTAGAAGAACTTAAAAGAGTTTTTGAGGGTACTAGTTTAGTTGAATTAAATAGTTTAAAATTTACAACGGAAGACACCTCTCTAAAACTAGGGACAAATAAAAAAACAACTAAAGAAGATAAAGACCATAAACCTAAAATACAACCAGAGTATTTAAAAGAAATGGATAACAATAAAAATAAAGTAAAACAAAATGGGAGTACCAAAGAATTTTCAAAAAACAGTTAATTTAAGTAATAGAGTTAACGCTCTGAATGATTTAACTTTTTACCTTTATGAATATAATGTCACACTAACATCCAAGATAGTAAATGAAATTTATGATAATAATAAAAGTTTTGGAGATTTAGAACAATTTTTAGGTGAAATGGATTTTATTGGTGATAAAGTTGTTAAGTGTAAAAATAGGGTTTCAGCTTTAAATAGAAAGAAAGCGGATGTTAAACTTACAGAATGGTTGGGTAAAGCGATTAATACAGGTATTATAGAAGATTTCGATATAGTTAAAGTTATAGAAAAAACTTTTAATGAAGAAGTAGAAGGACAAGGGTTAACAGAAATTTTAAAATATAAAAGGGACTAAAATCCCTTTTTTTATTCCTCTTGAAAAGCTCTCTCCATCATTTCTTGACCAGTATGTAACAACCAAGTAGTCCCTGAAGCTAAAACCCCATCCCAAAAAACAGAACTAACCTCTTTACTGATTTCAAATAAACCAAAAATATTTAAATCACCTAAACCATAGTATAGTGTTGGTGAAAAAAATGTTAAAGACATAAAGAAACCTGCCCATGTTGGGAAACACACCATACAAGAAAAAAGAGTACCAAAAAAACTAGGATTAAGTTTTTTCCAAAATTCCCTAAAACCATCAAATATTGAGCCGTAAACAACTATATTTGAGAATCCGTAAGTGATTAAAATAAATAATAATGTGTTCATATTGTTTTGTTTTATATTTATAAGTGTAATAATTTTTTAAGAAAAATGAAAGGGTATGTACACAAAAAATATGATAAGACTTTCCAATTAGTAAAACCTTTCTTATCTTTAAACTAAATAATTTAACTAATGGCAAAAAGAATTAGATTTTATAATGGTTACGAAAATAATAAAATTTGTGAAGGATTTTTAGAAAAAGACTCAATGTTTGAGGGTGGGTATAAAGTTGTGTATAAAAATATGTCACTCTCTATTACTAGCATTAAAATTTTAAAAGATGACAAGTAGAGAGGATTGGTTATTAGAACAAGAAAAAAGAAAAATATTACAGGACCAAATGGTTACTGAATATAAAAAAAACAAATTTATCGAAGAGATTAAATCTGGTTTAGGTAAAAGAATATTAGAAGAACCTAATAATATACAAAGAAAAAAAAGTTTTTGGTTTAAAATAAAAAAAATATTAGGATGGAGTTAAAAAATTTTGTTGATTTCGCGTATTCTTTAACAAATATGGATGAAGTAAAAAATGGTATTTTTAAATTACCTAAAGAAATAGTTTTTGAACTAAATAAAAACCAACACCTAAGATTAGAAAAGGAAGTTTTAAATCAAAAAGGTATTGTTGGAGAAGGTATTACCCATTTTAATGATTTTGATGTATCTATTTTTGATATTATCTTTAGATTTAAAGTTGATGAAAATTAGTCTAGAAAAATTTCCCAAAGAATTAGAAAGTTTAAATTACATTTGTGGTATTGACGAAGTTGGTCGGGGTTGTCTTGCTGGCCCAGTTTTCGCTGGAGCAGTTATCTTACCTAAAAACTTTGAGTCAGATTTAATAAAAGACTCTAAAAAATTATCAGAAAAAAATAGATTAAAAGCTTTTGAACTAATAAAAGAGAATGCTTTATCTTGGTCCTATTGTCACGTTACCCAAGATATAATAGATAGTGAAAATATACAAAAAGCTACCTATTCAGCAATGTACCACTCAATTAAAAATTTAGATATTAAACCACAACACCTATTAGTTGATGGTAATGTATTTGAGAATAAGACAGAAATACCACATACCTGTGTAATCAAAGGTGATAATAAATACCTATGTATAGCTGCGGCCTCAATAGTCGCTAAAGTTATTAGAGATGATTATATGGTTAAAATAGATAGACTTTACCCAAAATATAATTGGAGAAATAATAAAGGTTATGGGTCTAAAGAGCATATAGAAAAAATATTAAGTGAAGGTATTACCCCACACCATAGAAAGTCATTTTTAAAGAAAATATTAAAAAGTTAATATTTATTTATAAATAAACTTATGTTAGGTGAACTAATAAAATACCTTTTAAAAGTAAAAAAACTAGTCGGTAATAAACCTGAATCTATTATTCTAATAAAAAAAATATCACAAAAAGCTGTTGATAATTGGGTTAAAGGTTTAAAACCTAATTTGACTAAAAAACAATTTAACGATATCTTAACAAGTGTTATGGCAAACAAATGGGTTAACCCTAATTAACGACTACTTTTTCTATACAATCTATTGTAACCAACCCCAGTAATATCATGAATTTTTTTATACCAAACTTTTTTATCTACTTTAGAGATAGAACCAAAAAATAATACATTATTTGTTTTATTTTCAAAACAATAAGTTCTTAAATTATTGTATAAACGAATTGTCTCCACAATGTTTTTACAAGTAATTAAATTAAAGGCAATACCCTCAATAATAACTTTATTATTTAACATTAGAACTTGTTTAGGATTTTTATCACTTATTTTAGGTAATAAAACGTATTTAATTATTTCATTTAAATCTAATTTTCTATTTGCTCCTGTAACAGAAAATTGTTCTTCTATACTGTAATCAGACCTACCTAAGACTGTCCATTCAGGGTTTTCCATAAAAGACTCTAATAATTTACCATATTTATCCCTAACAGTAATACTTTTATCCCCTTCCTCTCTTTTTTTAATTAAAAGAACATGGTAGAACACTTCAGTTAAAATTTTGTTTTTATACACTTGTTTTTTAGGAAAACTTGTTTGTTTTTTAGCGATATTAGTAAATCTATATAAAGCGTCATGCTCTCTTGTATAGTTATAAAGAGTTTTCACTTTTTTGTTGTTTTCAGTTAATATTATTTGATACATCTAATTACAATGTTATATATATTTACATTAAATGTCCACACTATTATAGTTAATAAATGAAAGAATATTACGATATTTTAGAGATAAAACAAGGTTCTAGTAAAGATGAGATAAAAAACGCTTATAGAAAATTATCTAAAAAATACCATCCCGACCTTAACCCTAATAATAAACAAGCTGAAGATAAGTTTAAAAAATTATCTGAAGCTTATGGAGTTTTAACAGGGAAACAAAAACCAAAAGAACAAAATCCTTTTAGTCAAAACCCTTTTGGTGGTAGACAACAGAGAACACATAAAGCCAAACCATTAAAATTAATTCTTGAATTAACGGTTGAGGAAGTTTTTCATGGTGAAGAAAAAATAATAAATTATATGGCAAATGAGCAGTGTCTTAGTTGTAATGGTGATGGTGGTTTCGAACCTATGTCTTGTAATCAGTGTGGTGGTAGTGGTCATATGCGACAAGGGCCTTTTGCTTTTGTGTGTAATAATTGTAATGGCGGGGGTAAATTATATAAAAAAGTTTGTTATACATGTCAGGGAGGAGGGTTAACTAAAAAACAAAAAAATTTAAAAATAAAAATACCTAAAGGATTAAGTGAAGGTCAGATGATACCTGTTGCTGGTGTTGGTGATAGTGTTAAAGATGGGATTACAGGTGATGTTTATTTTATTGTTAGAATTAAAAAACATGAAGTATATCAAATAGAAGGGATTAATTTAAAAAGAAAATTAGACGTACCTTTTTTAGATGTTATTTTAGGTACTGAAAAAGAGTTTGATACTGTTGACGGTAAAGTTAAAATAAAGATACCTAAATTATCTGAAATGAATAAAACTTTTAGATTAAAAGGTAAAGGATTTTTTGACTCACAAACAAATTTAATGGGTGATATGTACGTAACTTTAAACCCTACACTACCCAATAACTTAAGTAGTGTAGAAGAAGATAAGTTAAGACAACTTAAAGATATGCCTAACTTTAAATAGGGCATATTTATATAATAGTATGGGTAAATTAACTGAAAAAGATATTAATAGACTTGTTAGGGTTATAAAGGAAAATAATGACTTAGATAATTTGGATAACGAATGGGATTGGTTTGACAGATTTAGTTTTGGAAAAGAAAAACCTAGAAAAGAAAACACTCAAGAAGAACTAGAATTACTTAGATATAAAAATGTTAAAAGTGGTGATGTTTTAATAATACATCCGGACGACAGAACAACCGATTTTCTCAAACCAACCTACACTGACCTGAACGCTACTGTTCTAACGCAACGTGATGAATTTTTTAATCTAGCAGAAACCATGAAAAGACATAATAGGATTATTATGATGGGCCATGGTTCTCCAAATGGGTTGTTTATGCCAAAAGTAGAAGGTGTAGAAGAGGGTGAAAATGGTGAGTTATTTGAGTATACTGATTACACAATCAACGATTCGTATGCCAATATTTTAAGGGAAAAACGTACTGTATGTGTTTGGTGTAACGCTGATAGATATGTGGTACCCAATAATTTACACGGTTTTTATACAGGTATGGCTATTTCTGAACTTTGTGAAGCTGATTATTGTGATGTTAAAGGGTGTAACCCAAAACAATTAGAAGAATCAAATACCAAGTTTACAATGGGGTTAAAAGAATCTTTAAAAGTAGATGGGCCAAAATCAGTAACCGTCTTCAAAGAAATTTACAACAACCCAAAAAACCCGATTATGGTTTATAACAGAAAACGAATTTATTATAGATGATGAAAAAGAAAGAATTATTAAACGAAATAATGGGCGTACCTAAAGCGATTACACCTTGGGTAAACTCTATAACACAAATTATCTATGATGATGCATTAAATTTTCGTAATTGGGACGAAGAGGGACCTGTTTTCTATATTGACGATGATGGTGAAAAAGTAGAAGGTACGGCAGTTAGAATGGATGAGGTAGAAATTTCAGGAAAAGAAATGATGGATTCTTTAGTTAAAGTAAATGGGTTTAATGATTTAAAAGAATTTACACAGTCAGAAATGTTTAAAAATTTTCCACTATGGAGACCTACAGTAACATATACCTTAGTCGGAATACCAAAAGAGTTGTATGACAAAGAAACTGGTAAGGTAAATGCTCGTGTTGGTTCTAAAGTTGATGGTTTAAGTACTGTTGGCAAATTAAAAGTTTTACCATCAGTAGAAATGCATTTCAACATCCTTTCTGATAAAGACTTACCTTTAGGTGATTTAAAACAAAATTTAGCACCTACAGTAGCGCATGAACTACTACACATGTACCAAAAATTAAAACAACTAGAAGGTGGTCATGTTGGTCATTTTGGTGATGAAGGATTTTTAAACTCTATGGTGATGAATCCATTACTAGGTGAGATTAAATTAGATATGTGGGAAGATTTTTTAAATTTAGTTTACTTACATCTATCTTTTGAAGTTAACGCAAGGGTAACACAATTTTATTATTTATTAGAAGAAAAAAATATAGAAACTAAAGAAGATTTTTTAAGGGAATTAAAAAATTCTAGTATGTGGAGACAAATAAAACGTTTAGAAAATTTTAACGCTGAAGAATATATTAAAACTTTTAAAGTACCTAGTTCAAAAGATAATCCTTTTGAAATGTTAGACTCTTTATTAAAAAAAACAGAACTAACGTCTAGAGGTGTTAATGTTAAATCTAAAGAAAAAATGTTAAAATCATTAATAGATTTATGGGATAAATCTTTAATTATTGGTAATGAGGCAATGAAACGAATGGGGTTGGACATAACAATGGATAGTGTCCCTAAAAAAGCTAAAGAAAGTCCTTTAAAGTTTTTTAAATTTTTTGAGAATAGATTTCATAAAAAAGCTGAAAAATGGAAGAAAAAATTATATAAAATCGGGGCTTTAGTTTTACAAGAAAAAGAAGAGGCTTTACAAAAAAATAAATAAACACTATATTTACACAATAATTATAAAACCAAAAAAAATAAAAAATGATTGAAAAAGGAAGTAAAGTAAAAGTCCATTACACAGGAAAATTAAATGACAATGAGATTTTTGACTCATCTAAAGATAAAGAACCATTAGAGTTCACCGTTGGTGAAGGACAATTAATTCCAGGATTTGAGAATGGTGTTATGGGTTTAAACGCTGGTGATAAAAAAACAATTGAATTAGAGCCTGAACAAGCTTATGGACCAGTAAGAGAAGAGTTAGTCAATGAAGTACCAAAAGAAAACTTACCTGAAGGGGTAGAAGTTGGGTCTACATTACAAGCTCAAACTGAACAAGGGCCGGTAATGGTTAGAGTTGTTGAGTTAAATGAAACTATTGGTAAAGTTGATGCTAACCATCCCTTAGCAGGAAAAAAATTAATTTTTGACCTAGAGGTGGTTGAAGTTGGTTAATTGTTAACTTGATAAAAAAATAAGTCCGATATTTTTGTATCGGATTTTTTTTGTCATTTTTTATTTTTATATTTAACCTATAAATTAAAAATTATGAAAAATTTATTTAAAAATGTTGGTATATATATTATTATCGTACTAGCAAATATTTCAGGAATGTTTAAGTCTGATGATGAGATTAACGGTTAATTGGTTATAAAGTTGGTAGTATTGTTGTTACTTTGACATACCTTTTAGGTAAAGTAATATTAGATATAACTTGACAAAAAAATAATTTCTATTATATTTATTAGTGTAATTTAGGTACAAATAGGTTCACCGAATGGGAACTTATAATAAAATAATAATTAAACATAAATTTTAGAATTATGACTTATTTAAGAGAAATAGAAAATGGCTTAGTGCCAAGAATCACGTCACCTTTTGACATCCTTGTCAGAAACTTTTTAGACACAAAAGAACCCTTTCACCCATTACAATCAATTAAACTTAAACATCCTGTTGATGTTTATGAAGATGATGAAGGTCTTCATTTAGAAGTTGCTTGTACGGGTCTAACAAAAAAAGATGTTAACATTAACATTGAAGGAGATATACTAAGAGTTAGTTACACCAAATCAGATGAAACTCACGAAGATAGAGAGTATCATTATTCAGGTATAGCTAAAAGGTCTTTTAACTTTGGATATAAAGTAAACAGCAAGTTTAGTTTATCTAGTGTTGAGGCCGAAATGAAAAACGGATTGTTAGAAATAACAATTCCTTACTCACCACATGTGGTAGTAAAACCAAAAACAATAACAATAAAGTAAAAATAAATTGTACCTAAAACATTAAAAAGTCTAATAGCATTTTGCTATTAGACTTTTTTCTTTTATATTTGTTTTAATATTAATCCTTAAAAATAAAAAAGAATGATAACATCAACCAAAATTAGTAGAATACAAGATAAGATAAAATCGATGATTAAAGAAATCGAAAAAGAA
>Ga0233413_10001078_pt1 | contig 12274 bp, 13 predicted proteins | sample Na_anoxic_6_MG_FD_189019 | JGI IMG/M metagenome (GOLD analysis project Ga0233413, IMG submission 189019) | Seawater microbial communities from Saanich Inlet, British Columbia, Canada - Na_anoxic_6_MG | ecosystem: Environmental > Aquatic > Marine > Inlet | place: Canada: British Columbia... | reverse complement strand
CACTTTTCTTCTTTTCTAGTTTTTTTAATTTAGCTATTTCTTTTTTGAGTTTTGCAGGGGCTTCTTTCTTTCTCGAATATTGTCTAATCATTTTATATCTATATTTACCACCTCTCCACCAACCCCACCTTCTACCACTAACCTGATCCATTTTATCATTGATTCCTAAATTGTTACATAACGGACATTTGCAATTACCTCCTCTAAACCAGTGCATTATACAGTTTTGATGAAATTTATGTGAGCACTCTGGTAAACAATATTCTGGTTCTGCAGATAGATTCTCTAAGCATATTATACATTTATCTATATCTTGCTCTGGCGGAGGACTATCCAATATGTTTGCTGCCATATAATTTAATAAGTAATTGTATTTTTAAATTATATTATATTTAAAGCTTTCCGAGATAACTTAAAGACAAACCCTTATATCTGTTTGTGTGAATCATACAGCGATATACTTTTTTCATAAAAAAAAAACCGATTCCAGTAAAACGCCAAAATACAGCAATAATTATAATATTAATAAACCCAAAAAATGAAGTGGAGCGCTCGAGCCACTTGTGATTTGGTGACATTCTGGAAAGACAGAAGGACTTCTGGAAAGACAGATGACAAACAGGAAAGACTGAGACCTTTTGGCGGCAGTAGAGCAGCGGTGAAGCGAGAGTAGAGCAGCGGTGAAGCGAGAGCGGTATAAATTAATAAGAATAAAATTAAGGACTATCAGTATAAAAGTTATCACCGGTGATAGCTCAGTTGGTAGAGCGATCGACTGTAGATCGATTGGTCGGGTGTTCAACTCACCCTCGCCGGAGATCTCATTGAGAGGAGAAATTTTCTATTTAAGCCGGAGATAAGCACCTTTGGTGTAGTGGTAACATTTCTCCCTTCCAAGGAGAAGCCCCGGTTTCAATTACCGGAAGGTGCAAAAAATTAAATACTTTATTTAGCAGGTGCGGAAAATAAAGTATTTGGTTATTATATAATGACAAAAACAAGAAAAGCAGGCCGTAAAAGAAAGCATCGTTCAGTTGTTCCCAAACCAATAGCTAAAGGTGTCAAGCAGATTACAGCTATTACCAGCAAAGTTGCTCGTGGTATTGATAAATACCCATTGGCAGCATTAAGAAAAGTCGGAAAAGAAGTCCTTAAACCACGCAAATTCCCAGGTCTACGGGGAGGAGGTACTGGTTGTTGTGCAAAATTAAATCCAGGAGCATTCGACTCATCTTCCACCAAAAAGGGAGGAAGAAAACGCAGAGGAGGTAGCAAAAAACGCAGAGGCGGCAGCAGAAAACGCAGAGGCGGCAGCAGAAAACGCAGAGGCGGTCGCAAAACACGTCGTTAATTATAACAAATATAATATTAAACAGAAATTAATATTATACATTTAAATGCTATTACGCTCTAAAAAACAAGCAAGTCCTCCATTAAAACTAATCATTGAAGAAAACACCAAAAAAAAGGCACTAAGAAAAAGGAACCGTGGTATTTATACCGCATTAAAACGAAAGTATAAAATTCGCATCAGAAATGTAATATTGGCATTTTAGAAATAATGTATTTATGTATGAAGATAATCCGAGAAATACATCTGTATAGTGATACACATCTCCCAACACGTGGATGGCTGCAGGGCTGCTGGGAATGTGAAACAATTACTAGCAGACTAATAACATATAAGGAAATCACTAAAAATAAACTTACCTATAAATTCATTGTATATCTATGTCCATTATGCAAAAAACTAATCGACACTAAAGAAGAAAAAAAGGAAGATTTTAATACTAAATGCAATGAATTTATAGAGGACCATTTAGAAACCCGTGGAACCTAATCCTCCGGCACCACGCATTGTATCATCTAAATCTGTTACCATCTCAACACTAAAAGGAGACAAATCCGGCATGCAAATCTGCAAAAGTCTACCATACGCTTGCTCTTGTTGACACCATTTGCCCGCTTGGAAAGTCGGCCCAATCCTAGAAATATTATCAAATGCTCCCATCAAATTACCTCTGTAGCCACTATCAATAATTCCCGTATTATTAGCTAGGCGCAAGTAGGTTTTATAAATAGAAGAACGAGGATACATGAAGAAAGCAGTCGGCACTTTAACACAAGTATTTTCAGTACAAACAATTTTATACGCTGCACACTGAATTTGCAAATCAACAAGCTTTGTTTCGCCAGGAATTATCTCTACATCACCAGTTGGGGTAAATATATCAAAACCGGCATCCTTATATGGATTATTCTTATATTCGTCATCATTGATTTTATTTACAGCCTTTCTGTAAAGGTCCTTCAACGCAGAGTCGTTACTGAGAACGCAAATCTTAAGTACGTACATTATGGGATTATAACGCTATTTAACTTTAATAGGTTTATAATCAATTTTTATCTGCCGGAACAGGACCCTAACATCTGAGGTTTTTTGAATGCTTGTTTGCAGTAGTCTAGAGTGAGATTCGTGTCTTCGATAGAAGCGTGTGTAGGTGCTATACAATTGGAACTAGTATTAAATTTTGGAACAGTAAAAGACACACTCGTTACCAACTCCTTTGTTGCTGTAAAAGTATTTGTAATTCCCGTGCACCAAGTGATATTAAAGTGGTATGAACTAGTATATAAGTTATTTATTACAAATGTATATTGTTGCCCTGGTATTAAACATTGGTTTCCACAACACCCATCAAATGATAAAACATTCGACAAATTTATTGTCATATAAATAGTTCTATGCATAGGCTTTATACAGTCAACCTTTGCCCTATTACGAGCAATTTGCTCACTAGCCGAACGACCTTGGCGGATAGCTTTTGTAGTTTGACACCCAAACGACTTATTAATTCTTGTATAACGAACTAAATCAGTCGCTCGACAACCACAAATGTTTTTCTTTACGGGGCAACATTTGCAGCAGCAAAGATTAGGATTCGGATTATCAATATATACTTGTAGTGTTGTTTGAGATCCTACTATTGTGGGAATTCCACCCGGACTGGCAGAGGGAGTTGTTACCAAAGTTACACCGGCCATATCTGCCCACCACTGCTGTTCCGCACTATCCACGGTCCCAGTTACTCCATTTAGAAAGCCAGTGAAACCACCTTGCGTAATTGGTTCTGTCCAATTCCATATTGTCATGTTAAGGGTAGAGGCTAAACCAGACCAAAGACCATTTGCATTATAACTAGCATCTACAGTATTATATGTTCGCATACTATTATCGTTACAATTAACAAATGTAATTGATGAAAAAATGTCTTGAGGAATATTTGAAGCGTCCAATGCAATCGTAAATATATTATTAAAATTACCCCCAACTTGATAACCCATCCAATTAATATCTGCTCCAACTAATGTTGTAGATGATATTGAGCCAGTGACTATATTCATGGGATAATCCGTGACACCAGCAAAATTAAAAGTGGCATTTGCATCACTTCCCACAGTTAATGAATAATTTGGATCATCGCAATTAGTTGCACATCCTGTACAAGTATCTCTTTTAGCCGTATACACATCACTATTACAAGCCAATACATTATCTTTTTTATTAGTAATAACAACACTTGCATCTAGATTAGAATGCTGTTTCCATACAATTTTGCCTGATGTGGTGTTAGGTTTGGTGCAACACTGAGGTCCACCTCCGGGATGATAAGCGCCTTTCGATTTGCGATTTAGGTAGACACCATAACCCATCTGTGGCGCCGGTTTGCCACCGTGTGGAAACCTGCAACAATCGGACTCTCCACCGACACCAACACAACATGCGGCTCTTTTACCGGCACAATTTGTTAATTTTCCTCCACAGTTACCTCTGCTCATTTTGGCATTCATACCCAAAACATTACCACGACCGGTCATATTTAAAATAAATTTGCCTCGAGTATTCATTCGCTTTTTTGTTCTTGTTTTTCTTGCTAATGTGGCTAATGACATCTATACACTACTCGCAGAAATTAAATAATCAAATAATATCTATCCCGAGGCTTAGATTTCAGACATCGAAGTAGTGCCCAGTACAATTTTGTTGCATATAATTTATCTAAAATCTCTCCAGGAGATATCTTACTACCCAAAATATGTTCATGAGTTAAACAATAAACCACCAAACTAGCTAAACTATAGTAAGCTGATTTCCAATTAACAGTAGAGGGAATACCAGTAAGATTCTGCATTTCTGGAGAGAAAAATGCCGTCCTTTTATATGGAGTATTAATTGTTATGGTTTTGTTGGATATGGGTAAAATTCTTGTAGTATTGATAATAAAAAAATGTTTCGAATCTACCACCAGAATATCACTCAACTTTAAAAAGGGTATGCCAACATTAAACATTTCTAAAGATTGTATTTGATTTCCGATATCATATAGTAATGCCAAACAATCGTTATAAGACATGTGTTCATGTCTCTTTACAAAATCATCTAGCATTTCCATTTTATCTGCTCTCACAGTATATTCCTTCACGTTATTCTCTGTTTCTTTCTTCGTAAGTTTCAATAATGAGAGGGGAAAGTTAACCCAAAACTTCTTGTATTTCCCATCCCAATCTTTAATATGAATCATAAACTCTTTTTTGCTCTTTTTTGTTATTATAACCTGTGCATCTTTATAAATTAATACCATATATCATAATTTGATATTAATTTTAAATCGTTAATTTCGACTCTGAATTATCTAATTTAACATTATCAGTAAAAGAAAGACATTCTCCTGCTAATGAAAAATCACTAGGGCGTAAGATACTCCAATCTGTATTCATGTCCAACAAACCACATTTTGTATAAATGTAGCCAACCAAAGCACTACACCAGAATCGGTCAGTTTTTTGCGGTTTGGCATCTTTTCTAAATAAAGCCCCTACCCAATCTGTAGGAACTATGTCATATGGTTTATTATATACAACTTTATGCACTTCTGCTAGCTTTTCTGGAGAGAATAAAGAATTATCACATTCAACTTTGCGCACAAATATACCTTTTCCTCCATAAGCATCGATGATTTCTTTTAACGGTGTTATCTGAACACCCAATTTAACTTTACCATCTTGTGGGTCAGGTTTGTCTTCCCAACTAGATTCCCATACAAAAGTACCTTTTAAACATGGATGAATAAAAGAAGGGTCTTTCAATACCATTGCAATATGAGAATAATTACTATGTGTACCCCATTTAATAAGTGAAGTAAAACCTCCAAATAAACCTCCACTATGATCATTAAAAAGTAATAAATCGCCCGTTTTCAAATCCATATAATAAAGTAACAGAAAAAAACAGTTTGTAAGTCGTTGTTCAGGACTAAAGTTTTCGTCTTATTCAGGACGTAGCAGTTTTCATATCTTGCTAAGGACCATTTAACATTGACTGGCTTCGATCCAGCTACCTCCGGGTCATGAGTCCGACGCTCTACCAATTGAGCTACAATGTTGGGTGTTTTTTCGACTGTGTTGTCTCACAGTATGTTTAATTTTTTAATTTGAATATCTATTCGGCAATTTCACCCTCTTCGGTGGTCTTGACGATAGATCTCCTGTGCTCTTGCTGTCGAGCGGCAATTGGGTCATTACCAGGGGAAACAGGTGTGACTTCGCTTAGGTCAAGAGTCAGTTTGCGACCGGAACGATGACGCTTCTGGTTACCTGAGCCCAACACTGTTGTAGCAATTTCAACCTTAGGTTTCTGCTTGCGTTCCGGGGCCTCAGCCGGTTTTGCAGAGCGAGAGAGGGAAATCTGCCAGAACCAAGGTTCATCATAGACAATCTTGACCTGCTTGCCCTCACAAAGTGCCTCAAGCACCTTGGTCTGGGTGAACTTGCCAGGAGCAAAATGCACAAAAGCACGTTTGGTCCCACCGCTTGGAATCACATCGACGCGCTCGACAAAGCCCCAGTTAAGAGCAATGAAGACCTGCTTGATGCGATACCAAGAGATATTGGCGAATACACGAGGGATGCACAAGCTGACGCCTTTTGAAGCATCACCGGACATTTCAGCAATTTCAGCAACAGTGAACTGCTTAGTAACACGAGAAGTAGTAGTAGAAGAGTTTGACATTATGTATGTAGTTTGAATCGGAGTTCAGAAGATGGGAGTTTGAATACCTATACTATTAACCAGAAAAAAGATTTCAATTTTTTTATTAATTATTTTTAAATAATCCATTTCTGACTTCGAACAGAATTCGACTTTATGATTTTTCTTCACTATAATGTAGCGTTGGTAATAATCTTTACGTTCATATAGATATGTCGTCACAAAAAAATTGAATTTATAAATTGGATGGTTATTACTACTATATATAACAACTCTTATGGTAAATGCAAGCACTAAGTACTACAGAACAAACCGACGCACAAAAAAAGTTAGACATTGTTGCCCTCATTGTGATTATGAGACAACAAATACACGAATTCAACTTGTTAATCACATAAACGCAAAACATGTTGAAGAAAAAGATAGACCTTATCAATGTGACCATTGCAATCGTGGATTTGCGCAGAAAGCACATTTGGCTACTCATTTATCCACTATGCATGGCATAGAGCAACCCATGCTCAAAATCAGTTCAATCAGTTATATTATTGAACCAACGGAAAGAGCACCACGATCTACCAAAACAAAAGCCAGACGCAAATACTATATGGACCATGGCGTTATCAATACAACCGACATTAATAATAAGAAACATGAGTATCTCCCAGATGTGTATCTTAAAAAACACGATATACACTATGATGCTAAAAAGGGATTTATCACACTCTCAAAATGCCCTTTGCACGCTAATACTTGTGATTGCGGATGTATTACTTTACCAAAATTTACTATTTGTAAATAAAGTCATTTATCGAGAAAAAATCGATATTTGTGTTCAATAATAATATTTTTTATTCTTTAATATTTTAATGAATGAAAAATTTCTTAAAAAACAAATCATAACCTATATGGGTAATAAAAGAAAATTCGTTACAATTATTAGTAAAATTGTTGATGATGTTAAACAAGAATTAAATGGCAAAGATTTAGTTTTAGCAGATGGCTTTTCTGGTTCAGGAATAATTGCACGATTATTTAAAATTAAAGGTGTTTCTCTCCACGTCAATGATATCGCTGGATATTCTCAGACATTAAATAAGTGTTATCTCTCTACCCCAACGACTAAACAGCAAAAGAGAATTGAAAAATTAATAGCAAAGGCGAATAAGTTTGCTTATAGTGAAGACACAATTAAATATGATAAATGGATTCAGTTGCATTGGGCACCTTCCGGCAACATCACCAAAGATCAAAGAGTATATTATACAGAGAAAAATGGCAAATTAATAGATAGATATCGGTCATTTATAAATTCATTATCAGAGAATGACAAACCATTCATACTTGCACCTCTTTTAGTGGAAGCATCAATACATAATAATACAAATGGACAGTTTTCAGCATTTTATAAAGATGAACAAGGAGTAGGTAAATTTGGTGGAAAAAAAGAGGTCGATATTAAAAGAATAACAACGCCAATAAAATTACCTCTGCCTATTTTCTCTCCGAGTCCTTGCAATGTCAATGTTTCAAGAATGGATACGAATCAATGGATTAAAGATATTCCAGAAGTAGATTTAGTATACTATGACCCACCTTATAACAAACATCCATATTCTATATACTTCTTCATGTTAGATATAATTAATGATTGGAATTTAGACATAGATATTCCCAATTCAAATAGAGGGCAACCGAAAACATGGTTTAAATCGCCTTATAATAGTTTTACGAATGCCAAAAGTGCATTTGAAGATTTAATAAAACATACCAAATCAAAGTTCATTCTACTTTCTTATAACAACGGAGGAATCATACCTTTACCTGAGTTAGAAGCAATTCTGGAGAGATACGGAAAATTAATGAAGATTCCCGTGGAGCACAAAACATATCATAAATTACAAGGAATCGCGAATTATAAACGGAAAAAGGAATATACAGATGTGAAAGAGTTCTTATGGCTACTTGATTGTAGACATAAAAAGAGCACTATTGAGATGCCTTCATAAGCTTTTGATTTTCGTGTTTTTTCCTGAGAAGTTTGGTATCCTGAGGACTACTTAATTGTAATGTTGCATCTACGGCATCTTGGAGTAGTGGTATCTCTGCTAATCCGCTAATAAACGTCTTCTCTGGAAAAGGATTAAAAGCCATTATACATCGAGGTTCAACACCCTCAGTATTTCCTGATGCATCTTCATTTAATCGTTGGATAAAACAGTTACCTAATACTGCTTTAAAACCGAGCAGTTTTTTCTTTGTTAAGTAACTCTCAGCTGGGCTTTCTTTATTAAAAACATAAGTTACTCCCTCTAAAAGATTAATTTCATAAGCAGCTTTTATATTAAGTTTCTTGAGTTCAATGGTATAAACAACTGTGTCTTTTAAAGGAATGAATCCTTCTACAATATCATATTTATTGACTAGCATCTCTGTTTCTGTTTGCATATATTAAAAGTATTCATTTAATTTTTAATATATTTTATTTATTAATACTGAATTAAAATCCGATAACACCTCCGCCACCAATGTCACCGATGCCACCACCAGTACCACCCGATGGCGGTACTGTTGGTGGTGGTAGAGTTGGTGGTGGTAGAGTTGGATCAGGATTCGGATCTATTGGTGGTACGGTTGGTGGTGGTACGGTTGGTGGTACTGGTGGTGGTGGAAGAGCTGGTGTTGCTGCTGACAACGGCAAAGACAGAGCATCAGAATCAAATGTAAGTAAACCAGCTTCAGTAGTATTATCAGTAGTTGTTATAGTTTTATCTCCGCTTGGAATAATAATATCGCCAATAGGACCGTCAAATCCATTGTTTCCACAATCATATTTTGAAGACAAAATATCGCGAATAAGGTAAGAACCAAAGCCATTATATGTAAGTTGTCGCATTTTTTCTATAACATGTCCATAATATAAAATGTGATAAGATGAATACGCAATTGTATGCTCGAGCATACCAGAACTTCGAAATGTTTGTGTTTCAAAACCGGGAGCGGGCGAACCTGTTCCGTATTGTCCACCACTATCAATAGTGACCGCATTATAACATAGCACTTCACCGCCCACGATTGACGTCTGGCGTACATATCCTATTTGATTCCATGTGGCATCCGTCCAAGAGGGTAGTTTTTCTTCACTGGGCAGGTGATTGTGAATATTACCATTTATAGCGCCAATTGACCATGGACCGGATTTTTGAACAACTTGTGGAGTAGCTAGTAATCCACTAGCATCACTTACAAATGTTGCATATTTTCCAGCATTATTAAAATCGCTATTTCGCCAATCGGTTGCTACTGATGAATCTTGTGGTTTTGCTAAAGTAGGTCGAATCACTTGCGGAGTGAGAGCGGGACCGGCCGACATTTCAGTAGCAGTAATCATTTGTAATGGATTACCTGCATAATATTTTGGCATTGGTGGAGCACCATTAGAACCAAATGCACCTGGTCCTGCACCAGTAGGAACTATTGTTGGGTACAGAGTTCCATCCCAGCCTTGGCCAGCAGGAATTGTGTTGCCGGGAACTTTTGGAACAGCATTTGCAGTCGGATTTTTAAGCATAATTTGCATAATACTTGTTATATTTATAAATAATGCATGTTGATAATCAAGCCATTTAACCGGTCCTGTTGAAACATAAGCTGCATCTGCTGAATAATTTTCTACACGTGTAGAAATAGGTACACCTGTTGCTTGATTACTTTGTACCAGTCGTATATTTAATGTGCTAAGATTAGGCTCAATGTTTAGATTACTAGTAGTCACTCCACTCCCACTCATATCATATTGGTCGGAGGCTCGTTTTGTAGTTTTTGTATAAACTCCGAAAATATTACCTAGAAAATGATTTGTTTTCTCAAAATCCCAGAAATCGACAGCAGGTCCACCACCAGTACCACCTGCACCCACCTCTACTGGATTAGCTGGCTTTTCAGGTGCAAATCCTCCTCTAGTTTCATAGTCCAATCGTCTATTAAATGCACCATAGCTACTAATTTTATCTTGAGGAGGTCCTTGGTTCCAATAGTTTGTTGGTAAAAAACCAAATATCTCAGCATGATTCAAACCAGATTGCATAGCTGGAAAAATTTTAGCATTTATAGTATTCAGATTTGATTTAGCCTTTGTTCCAACTCCCGTTACGATTTCACTGTCAATTAAAAATCTTGACCCCGTAGTTAATCTTTGGTTAGTTTCATCAAATGTTAATACTTCGGTTCCTCCTGGAATTTGTGTTACTGAAGCAAGTTTAGCTTCTCTAATATAGTAATCAACTCCGGGTGGATTAATAGTTGTTACTTTTACAGGAGCACCTAACGGTGAATTAGTAACACTTTGATCAACTTTTTTAAGACCTATTAATTCTAATGAAGTCCCTGTTGGTAAACTAGGATTATATTTATATATAGAATAAGAGGGTGAAATAGGTTTATTAAATGTAAATATAACGTAAATTTGATTTGTGGAAAGGATCACTCCCCCAGTAATATCATTTCTAGGTGGACCAACATATCCTCCACCGACGTGAGTTTCTACATCTCCGCCGGGCATCCATTGATTCCAAGGGGTATCATCCGATTTTTGTGCATTATTACCGTGATCACTCGGACCCGCTGTCATTCTAGGTAACGACATTTGGACACTTGTTAACTCAATAGGATCACAACAACAACTATTCGTTCTACGAGCAATAACACGGCGTGCCCATGTACTAACGTTAATTTGTGGACCTAAACCAGCTTTCATAGGTCCTCCGCCTTGATTCCAATTGACCATTTTTCCAACTCCTTTGGCTCTTCCAACATTTCTTCCATAATATGACATTTATATATTCTTCTAATAAAAAATTTTATAAACAAATACTACTAAACTTAAGGTTTTGGAATTTTACTTACACTGCATTTCCAAAACCAAGGTTTGGCATAAATAATATTAATTGTCTCGCCACTTTGTAATCTGTCTTTGATATCCGAATTTTTTTGATTATTAAACCAATACTTGAAATGAATAAAGGCTCGGATATTATTATTCTTATGAACTAGGTCGATGCGTGATATAGGACCCCAATTATACTTATGAAAGACTTTGTAGATTTCATTTTTAGTTATTGAATTGTCGAAAATACGAGGAATGCAAATGCTTGGGGCTATCATATTAGAAAACTTTTACTTATATATTAAAAGTTTTCTGGACTTCAATTTATTTACATTCTCCTGTAATTATGTATTAATCTATACAAGACTGGTTGGATTTTTAAAAATTTTTAAACAGGGATCGCTGTGAGGAGAATTTGGCCCAATAATAGATCATATTTTATCTTTAAGTCACATTTATATTCTAAATCACTTAAAAAAGAGTCATCATGTAATATATATACATAAATGTCCACTACAGATTGCTCTAAGAATCGGTTTACAACACTTGATGAATCACAAAATAAAAATCCTTTTATGAGTAAAAATAAATCAAATAAATCAAATGAATCAAGGTATACAAAACCGGTATCTACAAGATGGTCAAATTTAAGTCCCGAAGAAGAAGAAGAAAGAACGCAAAGTTCACCCAGAAACACATTTCAACAAAGGAGAAATAATTTTGGACCAGACAAAGACAAGCACGGCAATTATAGAAAATCAACTTTTAGAAGAGAAACAAGACCTAAAACGCCACCACCGCCAACATTTGATTTTAAAGAAGATGATTTTCCTTCTTTAGGTTAATAAGTTTATATCAAGTATAATTTAATTTATTCTTAATATAATGGAACTTTCTACAGATTGGGTTGAAGATTTTGAAATTGAAGATAAAGATTATAAACAATTCTATAAAGAGCAAGTCAAAGCAATTCAAGTCTATTATTTATATGTAAATCAACACCAGGAATTATTTCATATTAAGAAACAAAAAATAGATGTTCACAATTCGCAATTGGAAAAGAAAGCTTTAATAGAACTAATTAAAAAATATAGAGATTATCAGAATAAAACTTATGTGCCATTATCTATTCTAAAATACAATATCACATTAGAACCTCTATATATTCAAGAATTTATATCAAATCCAGAAGACTTTAAATATATTCAAGCAGAATCAAGCATCGAAACTATCAATTGGTTCGATTCCATTGTATTTTTGCAAGAAGTAAATAGCCTGTATATTGTTTTCCGAGAAAAATGGAAAACAAAGGGAAATGGTACGAAAAAAATCTACATCAA
>Ga0233413_10001073_pt1 | contig 12312 bp, 17 predicted proteins | sample Na_anoxic_6_MG_FD_189019 | JGI IMG/M metagenome (GOLD analysis project Ga0233413, IMG submission 189019) | Seawater microbial communities from Saanich Inlet, British Columbia, Canada - Na_anoxic_6_MG | ecosystem: Environmental > Aquatic > Marine > Inlet | place: Canada: British Columbia... | reverse complement strand
TGCAACTGCACCTTCTCTGCTAACTAGATTTCCTAGTTCTTGTTTCTTTTGCTCGATTAATATGTCAATTTCTTCTTTTGCTTTTCCAGATTTTTCTACAATCTTAGCAATAACATTCTCTTCATTCATTTTTCTTTTCCTCCGGTTTATTAAGTTCTTCCAACATCTTAACTGCGTCTTCTGCGAACTCTTTCATATCTGCTATCAAATCTTTTCTATCATCGCTGCCTGTTTCTAACTTGTCGATGTAAAAAAATCCTTTCGATGTTTGTTCTAATCTCAATACATATTTTTCTCCTGGTACTCCATTCATTTTTTTTACCTCCTTTGTTGTTATTTCCAGTCTACCATAACAACATCATCTTTGATACACCACTTTTTAAATTCTTCACCTCTTGGCGAAAATCTAGCTATGATAGTAGCAGTTATAGCTGCACTCATACCACTATGCCCTGAAGTTTCCATTGCTTTATCCCAAGCTTCTTTCGGGGTAACTTTTGGTTCTTTCCAAACATCTTTATATGTGTGTGCCATAAGAGATTCCATTACGCAGTGTGCAGTGGATATACATCCGCTACCATAAAAATCTTTACTGTTAGCATTACAGGTTTTAACAAAATCTCTAAACAGTTCTTTCTTTATGTAATCCTTATAGGTTATTTCTTCCATTTTTATATATGCTTTTTATAGTATATGTTAAGCACAAGTACTATTTATAATTTGTCAGTGTTTCATTATTATTGTAAGGTAAATCTTTTTCAAGTTTATCCAGTTCAGCCATTTCGTTGTTGAATACAAGCTTTCTTGCACTGGAAAAATAATTAACAATTTTATGAGATACTAAACGCCTTTTAAATTCTTTATAATCAATATCAACATTTCTACATTCTTCGATAAATATTCTCATTTCCATAAAAGACTTATTAGAAATTTTAGTTATTATATCCTTTTCATCACCAGTTAAATTTAAGACAACATTACTACAATCTTCATCAGGATTAAACCATCTACTAACAACCTCAACCCAAAGACTTTCAAAATCTTTATAGTCTTTATCAATAATTATTGCCTCTCTTTTTTCACAAAACATATTCCATTTCACCAAACCATCAAACAGTACAGCCGGTACTCTAATACAAATTTTCTTATAGATCTCTTCTAAATCTTCAGGTACCCGAATGCTATTTATCAAAGCTCCGAATTTCTTATTATCAATATATTTTGATAAATCCATATTATTAAAAAAATCATAGAACGCAATAAACTTGTCTTTATCAATATCAATATTAATCAAACCCACTTCTTTATTATTTTTATCATGAATCCATTTATGATCAGACTTCGTTTGATTTATTATTAAAAATCTACCCCAGAAATCTGGATCATAATGTTGAAGCATTTCTCTTAAATCCATTTTCTTTCTAGTACCGAGACTCTTATTATTCTTAAAGGTTGGGTTACTCACAGCGAGAACTTTACATGTTGATTGAACTTTTAATCTAGATTTTCCAGAAATAGCATTAACAGGTTGATTATCAAAATAATCATTAGCCTTAGTAATTTCTGAAGGAGAATCAAGACGGTTAAAAATTTTAAAGAATTCATCAATAGCACACAATCTTCTACTTTCTAATAATGCACCTTTCTTAGCAGGGTCTGTATAAAACGAAACAGTCATACCAGGAATAGTTAGACTTGTACCTGAATAGAATTGTTCTTCTCCAAACTTTTCTGAGATGGCTTTTAGTTGTGGAGTCTTGCCAGTACCAGAAGGGCCGAAGATAACAATGTTAAGTTTTTCACCTCTATCACCAACACTTGATAATAAAAACGACATATATAAAACCCGATAAAAATCTGATGTCTTATAATAAGTAGGATTTTTAGTTTGTTCAACTTCAGTCATAACATAACGATAAAGGTCTTCTCCCTCAATAGGTAAATCTTGATACAGTTCTTCCAAACTTTTATATTTTAATTCTTTATTAATATACGAATGTAAAAAGAATCCATAAGTAATGCTATCCCTAAAACACTGCGTACCTATATTAAATTTATCAGGAAATTCTAAAAGCATACCCTGAAGATCATAATACCCATCAGCCATCTTCTCTTCACTGAAAACTCTAATCTGAATATTATTATTAGTTACAAATTTATAAGCATAGAAGGTAGAACTTATAGTGCCTAAGATCCTAATATCCATCTCGTCCGTTTTTGTTCTAGACAAACCTCTTTTAAAACCAGGTTCATCTAAATAAAGTTTATAATAGAAATTCGGATCGGTTACTCCTTGATAAACTTTAGCTAAAGGCATTGTGAGTTTGTGTTCATCGATCAATGTTATTATGCCTTCCATTTTGAATTGTTTGTTTACAATAAAAGAATCTGTCTCTCGATATTTTCTTTTAATCTCTTTCCAATCATCTCCTTCGTCTTCCATATACATCAATTGATGAGATGGTATCTGTTGAAGTGGTTTACAATATTTTAAATAAAGTTCTGAGAAATAATGTTTTCTAACGTTTGATATAACTTCAAACGCATTAAAAAATCGTGGCCTTTTTAACCAAGTAGTGAGTTGTCCCTTCTGATGCTTCTTCAGACGAATAAGTTTGTACCAAGGCCGAAGGTCTTTTATATCTTTCTTTTGGATATAAGCTGCTATATTCTTTAGAAGGATATCATTAAACTCAGTGTTTTCTTTTATTGGTAGTATCGTTGGATCTTTATACAATGCATCAAACAATGGAAAATTATCAATCACATGTGCATTAAAATGTTTGTCTTTAGATATTAGATTAGAATCTTCATCAATATCTTTAGCAAGTGGAAAAAATTCTGATGCATCAATATCAGGAAGATCAGGATTAAAATCGATCAATTCAACATCAGCCCCTTTATTATTGCTTCCCCATACTCTAAATATCCTACTAGCATTAAAACATTTAGTATCTACTGGGATATCCAGCTCATGGATAAAATAATATCTAACATTTCTAAGAATTTCTCTAATTTTACGATTATCACTAACTAACTTAATCTTAAAATAATAGTGATACCCTTTTTGTCCTGTAAATACTTTAGCAGCCCAAGGAAGTTCATTAGCCTTCAGTTTCTTTTCACAATCAGCTATAACATCTGGTTCTTTGCTATCAATATCAATCACAATCAATCGCATATCGGTAACATCTTTATCTTCAATTCCCCCATTAGCTCTTTCATGCACCCCAACCCCTACATTATAATCAGGATAATTTTCAACAGTTTTAATAAATTCACTATCACTAGTAATGCTATATGATAACTGTTTACCATCAAGGTTTTTTCCAAAGAGCCTTACTTCGGTTCTCACGCAATGTTTTAGAAATTTATAATGTTTTTCGATTAATTCTTTATTCATTTTAGATGTCCAAAGCACAGGTTATTAATATACTTTTTCCGCATTCGTACGACTCGTACGAAAACCGTACGGTTTTTTGTCCCGTCGTACGGAGAAAACCACGACGGAGAAAATATTTTCTCCCCGAACGTACACAGGTCGTACGGTTTTTACCCAGTATCGAACGAAAATATCAAATTTCAGTACGATTTAATATTTTAACAATTATGTAAAAGATAACTAATATATAAATATTGCCCTTAGATAATAAAAAAAATAAAAAAAAACGTACAAAAGCATAATAATAATAAAAAATAAATAAGTAAGGGATTATTATTATTATTATTATTATTATAATACAATGTATACATGTTACTATTACATGTTACTGTTACTATTACTGTTGCTACTTTTGTATCATAAGTCCTCTTTGTTTATCTATACGCGAAAACCGATAAATCGTACGGTTTTTTGCTTATTTTCTTAAAATAATAAGTTTGGCCTTGAAAATTCTTTGGTTTGGGCATGTAACCAAGTTCCAAGCCAAAAAACAGCATTTTGCGATATCTTTTATAAATGTTTATAAATGATAAAAAATAAATCGCGCTATATTTTAATTATTAATCCTGATCTCGGAAAAAGTTTATATATTAGTTCCTATTACAAGACCAATTAAATGAAAGATCGAAAGGTTTCTACAGGTATGAGTCTGTCTTTAGAATCGTTGGAGATATGCGGAATCGTTATAGAGGAACGCAAATTTAAGAACATATCAAGGTTTGTAGATTTCTTGATTAAAGAATACGCTAATAAGAACAGTATTAAGGCTGTTAATGCTTCGCCGATAGCAAATACTGATAAAGCTGAAATTGTTTAGAATTTGGGGGTGTATGAATGTCTGATGAATCGTTAAAGGTGGATCTGAGTCGTATCGTTGGTGTTATGGAGAAATTTAAGATACCTATCAAAATCATAGGAGTAGCAGCCATTATCATGGCTTTCTTCTTATTAGGGTTTGGTAAGTATCACGAAGGAAGGTTTGATGAATGCCTTGAACATGATGGTTTTTATTTGGCTAAGGAGAAATTTGAAGGTATTTATCCAAGTATGAATGATTTTGAGTGCATACCTGGTGATGTTCTATTGAAGCAGGGGCTAGAGATTGATAAAGCCAATAAAGTACTGGTTAAGAGGTTACAGCCATGGGCTCCGATATACAATTAAGAGAGTGGCAGGCAAATGCTACTGAATACTTTTTTGAAAATAATAGGAAAGTTATATTTAATGTGCCTACAGGCGCTGGTAAAACTTATGTAGCGATACATATTCTGAATAAGCTTATGGAAGAAGATCCGTCATTAAGGACTTTGATAATAGCACCTAAAAACGTTATCATAGAAAAAACTTGGGTACCGGAATTAAGAGTAGCTGGATATCATATGAACCAAGTAGGAATCTATAACGGAGATTTTAAAGAGTATTCAAGAATTACAGTGACTACGAATGCTAGTATACATCGAATAAATAAGAAAATATTTGACTTTGTGATTGCTGACGAAGTTCATAATATGGGCACTAAAAAATTATTGGAAGTGCTTAACTTCAACTTCAAATACAAACTGGGATTATCAGCTACAGTGGAAAGAAGCGATTATGCTCATTGGAAAATATTTCAAGCATTCGAATTTAAGATCTTTAACTATTCCATGAAAAAAGCTTTATCCGACCAAGTACTTAACAAATTCAATTTTTATGATGTGATAATTGACTTTAATGTAGATGAAAGGAAACATTATGAAGAGATCAGCATGGCTATGGGCAGTCTAATGAAAGCTGTAGGCGGCTACCATAATTTTATGGCTATGGCTGGTAACCATCCTAATAAACTTGCATTAATGAAATTGATCAATCAAAGGAAGAAGATGGTTTGGAGCCACAGATCAAAGTTAGAAGTTGTGGCCAATATATGTAAAAGGTTTTATACTAAAGGATCAAAGATAATTATTTTTTCACAATATAATGCAACTACCAATGCTCTCTATTTCTATTTAAGTTCAGAAAAGATGAAACCTGTAATGGTCCATTCAAGTTTACCAGATAAAGAAAGGTCTGAAGCATTGAGAGAGTTTAAGTTAGGTAAAACAAATATAATGTTAGCAACCAAGGTTTTGGATGAAGGTTATAACTTACCTAAGATAGATGTAGGAATAATCTTAGCCGGAGACTCTACGAAGAAACAGACAGTACAAAGATTGGGTAGAGTATTGAGAAAGAAAACTAAAAATTCTAATTTGTTCCAAGTTTATGTAAGGAACACTTTTGAATCAGATGTAAGTGAAAAGAGGTCAGAATTTTTCCAAGAGTTGTGTGAAGAATATGGAAAGATAGAAATGTAAAATGGTAATGAGCTATTCAACGTTAAGGGTTTTGGAAAGAATATTAAGGGTACATTTCCCTGGAAAAAAGAGTTTTGATAATTATCAACTTAAGCTAATCTTTGAAGAGTTTGTAAACAATAGAGCAAAGTATGAAGATAAGGATGCATATTTTTCTAGTAAGAATAAAGGACATAAGATTTTTAAAGCTTTTGTCGAATATTGTTTCTATAGAAATCTTGCCAATTACGATTCTATGGTTTTACTAACTTCTGATAAAGGTTGTTTAACAGAAGATAGTTTGATAGAAATGCCTAGAGATTTAAAAAAATATCCTAATGGTATTCCTATGAAAGAACTATTAAATAAAAAAGATTTTTATGTTTATTCATATAATATAAAAAAGAATAAATTAGAAGTTAAAAGAGCTCAAAGTTGTGAATATGCTAAGACTGCTGATGTATATGAAATCACAACTAAGAATGGTTATAAGTTAAAATGTACGGATGATCACCCTTTTTTATTAACAGACGGAACGTATAAACAATTAAAAGATTTGGTTTGGTTCCCTGGTAAAAATAAGAATCGAAAAAGTATAAATGGTAAATTAGCCTATTCAGATAGGTTAAGAATTTTTACGAGACCTCATACTTTAGATGAAAAACAGTTATTAAAAATTGATTATTCTAAATCAGGATCTAAGACTTTTGAAGAAGAATATAGGTTTATTGCTAAAGAATTGCTAGGAAGTATTAGTAAAAAGATTGTTCATCATCTAGACGGAAATCATTATAATAACGAACCTAAAAATTTAAAAATTATGTCTTATTGTGAACACAATGATTTGCATGAAGGATCTCAAGAAAATTATTATTTAGAAGGTAATGACTTCGGGGCTATGTCTAAAGGGATTCAGAGAAACAAAAGAATAATAGTTGGTTCCTCTGAATTTTCTTTGAAGTGTTCTCAAGATCGTAAAAAATATTTAGCTGGTTTAAAGAAAAATAATTTTAAAAAATATGTTAAATATGTAGAGAAATTAAAAACATATGCTTGTTCTCGTTCTACGTTATTAAAAAATGGAGCAGTTATAGAATCTATAAGATATATCGGAAAAAGAAAAACTTATGATATTGTTGGAGTTGAAGATAATAAAAATTTTATAGCAAACGGATTTATTGTTTCTAATACTGGTAAATCATCTTTTGCTATTATGTTGGCAAGAGCATGGTGTAGGATAATGGGTATTAAGTTTAATCCTGAACGTCATATAGCATATTCAAACCAACAAGTTCAAGATAAGATTGCCTCTTTAGATTATTTTGAACCTTTGATATGTTTAACTGGAGATACTAACGTTCTAATACGACAGGAGAAAATAATAAAAGAAATACCTATTAAGGATTTAGTGGGTAAAGATAACTATGAAGTTAAAAGTTATGATCCAGAAAAAGATAAATTTGAATGGGTTAAACCTGACGGTGCAGTTGAGAATGGTACTAGCGATGAAGTCTATGAAATAGAATTAGAAGACGGACAAACTATAAAAGCCACCGCTGACCATAAGTTTTATACTAAAAATGGTATTAAGAAATTGAAAGATTTAACAGAAGACGATGAGTTGATAACCGATGATTAATAAAAATACTAAACAATGCCCTTTGTGTGATACACCGTTCAAAATAGTTGAAGGTAATAAAAAGTTTTGTTCACCTGAATGTGCTAAGAAAAGTAGGTATGCTAAAGCTTCTTTGTATTCACAGAAAAGAAGAATTAAAAATGTAAAACCTAGACCTTGTAAAATATGTGGAAAAGAGTTTACCCCTAAAAATGGGAATGATAGAATTTGTTCTGATGCATGTGAAACTGTTAGGGATAGATATGCAACTCATAGAAATTGTAATATTTGTAATAATGAATTTAGAAAAACTTATAAATATCGTTTATTCTGTAGTGATGAATGTAGAGAGGAATCTAAAAAATTAAACGTTAGAAAATGTAATATATGTGGAAAAAGTTTTAAACCCAGCTTCTCAATAGAAGTTATGTGTTCAGATCATTGCAGAAATGAAAATTCTAAAATTTATAATCGTAATATAGGAAGAGAAAAAAGAAGATTAAAACATCATATTAGAAAAACTGATGCTACATATAGAATTGCTAAAAGTATGAGAGCAAATATATCACATTCTTTGAAAGCTCGTAATCATAAAAAGAAATCTAAAACTTCTGAATATCTTGGATGTAGTATAAAGGAACTAAAAGATTATTTAGAGAAACAATTTACAGCAGGTATGAATTATGATAACTATGGGGATTGGCATATAGACCATATAAAACCAATAAATAGTTTTGCTCTTGATGATGAAGAAGAATTGAAAAAATGTTTTAATTATAAAAATCTTCAGCCGTTGTGGGCGACTGATAACCTTTCTAAGGGGTATAAAGATGCAAGTTTGTAGAATTAAATCGATTAAAAAAGTTTCAGGAACTCATAAAGTTTATGATGTTATTAATGCAGGTCCTTATCATAACTTTGTAAGTTGTAACTCTGTAGTAGGTAATTGTGATGAAGCCATTCGTTTCGCCTCGTCAGAGGATTGGAACAAAAGCCATAATAAAGAACTAAAGAAAAAACTTGGACAAGTCCGAACCAAACATCTATTTTACATCTTATGTTTTCCGTTAAAAATTATGAAACTTGATAAAGTATATTTAGAATCTTATGTCAATTATTGGATAGATCTTTTTGGAAGAGGAGTTGGTGCATTGTATGTAAAAGATAAAAATCCGTACCATGATTCTTGGAGATTGAAAGAGTTTCAAAAGATTGGAAGTTATACTGAGTTTACTCCTGCATCCAAAATCAAGACAGCGTTATCAAAACATCCAAACTTTTGGTATATTATCAAAGGTCCTAAGCCTACTGAAAAGATGTATAATGATTATTTAAAAACTAGAGAATATAATGTTTATGATGATCAAAATGTTTTATCGACAATAAACAAGTCTGATGTTATCAGAGCAATGTTGGTTATGACGTTAAAAGATATCCTGGTCCGTGATAGTAGTCTTTCGATTAAGCGGCTGCTACTGCATCTAGAGAATGAATTTCATGTTGATGTTAATAGGCAATTGTTTGATGGCGTAATGAAAGATGCCGCCGATTTATGTGAAAAAGTTAAGGAGAATAACTTAGCTAAATACCTATAAAATGAATGATGAGGATTTGTGTGAAAGACTATTAAAATGTCCAGAAACTTATCGATCATTATTGAGGGAGGAATACGGACGAAACACTTTAACAGTCATAGCACGTAGACGGATATTAAGGAATATTAAAAAAGGGATTTTAGGACGTGCTTATCTGAACGGGTCCCGCGGAAGAGAGAGTTTAATCTTTCATTTGGATAAAGAATATATGATAATCATTGTCAATCAACATAGAGATTTCCGTTATTATGTTTGTGACGGAATCAAGAAATTAGGTGCCAGTGAAGTTGAATTAGTTGGTTGTAAAGAGTTAGTAAAAAATGAATGGAAATCGTTTGATAAGGGCTTGGTCATCAAAACCTGGGATGTGATAAAATGTATCTGAATTGGATAATGTTAGGGGTTTTGATAGCTGTGATGTATATTGGAAGCCATTATATAGATAAGATTTTTTTATCAGGGGATAAAGTATCAAGAAAGCTTTCTGAAGAGATGTCTAAATTAAAAAAGATCAGGATAAAAAGTATGGAAGATCAGAATAAATATTTGGATATGATGGATGATAAAAAGAAGATGTATGGTGATCCGTTTAAGAAATTTATGTTTTATATATTGACATTAATTTCATATTCTATATTAATAGGTTTTGTTCCGAACAAGACTCTTTTAGTTCTTACAATCCCTATTTATAGTATTTTAGTTCCGTTAGGATATAGATGGAAAGATCGTGCAAATATATATAAAGATTATAATTTCTGGACAATGTTTATAATGTTTATATTTTTTACGAGTTATGTCGTAATCCAATCAACTGATCCTTTAATGTTTATGGGATTCAAGATGCATATTTTATTTTTGCTTCCTTTCATGTTGATAATAAATTTTATAATAGGATGGATAAAAAAGAAAATACAAAGACGAAACTTCCGATAAATAATACCATGGCAACAATCGGATTAGTTGGATTGGCAGGTGGAATATTAGGACTTTTAATGAGCGGGGTAAATAAAATGTTTGGTGAAAATAAAACAGAATTGAAAGGTGTAGTTAGAGAAATGATGGAAGGAGTAATGGAAGGTTTAATCTCCCATTTCGAAACTGTGCAACTGGCATTAAAGTCAGAAAATAATAAATTAACAAAAGAGAACGAAGATCTTGGTGAACAGTTAGATGAATTAACAAAAGATCTGGCAGACACAAAAGCTGCTTTAGAAACTTTGAAAGCTAAAACTAAGAAAAAGTAAAAACTACATATATAAAGATGTAGGAGATAAAGCTTAATCTATGAAGATGAAGTTGTTGAAAGACGGGAAAAAGGTTGTGTTTAAAAGTAATAAAAATCTTCCGAAGATGTCTTGGATAAATAAAATTTATTCTAAATTGCCTGACGACCCTAAGATCCCTATATCATTCCAGACTAAGAAACAGTATCTTAATAGTTATATTAAAAATCAGGAACTTAAGCATGGCATCGATTTTTCAAGGTCTGAAGAAAGGGAATATATGAAAAGAGAACTTGCCAATATGAAAGGGGTTACGTCAAGGTATACAACTAAATCTAATCCTTATGCAAAACCTATGACAGTATTTTTTACTGATAATCCAATGACCAAAAAACAGTTTTGTGCTTCAGCTAGACATGAAGTCGGTCATGAAATTTTTGAAAGGAATAAACCGGTTGCAAGTAAGTGGCGAATGAGTACAAATCATATTAACTCCCCTACTGCATATGGTAGAACTGATGCTGAAGAAGATTTTGCTGAAAGTTATTCTATGTTTAGAAATGGTGATAAAGTAAGCAAGAATAGAAAAAGTGTCTTGGTAGATATTTCTAGTAAAAATAATATAATCCCGGCTTTTAGAGATATAGATTATGTTGCTAAAGGAATAAAGCCTATTGCAATGGTTTCAGTAACTAAAATGGATCCGAAATATGAAAAGATTGCTACAGATTATGCTAATAGTTGGGGATTAAAAACTACGGTTGAAGAAGGAAGGTATGGTCCTTCAAACCAGTTTGAATATAGAAGATTGATTATAAGGAAACCGTCAACTTATTATGACGAAAATAAAACTTTTGAAGATCAGCAAAAAAAAGTCGGAGGGGCTGGCGCTTTATTAGGATATCCTAATAAAGCTTCAGATGCTTGGGAGAGTAAATTTAAGACCCAAGATGGAGTAGATGCTAATCAGGTAAGGAGAGATTTTATATCAAAAGGTATAAGCCCTGAAGATTATGAATATCTAGAGTTCGTTCCGTTAAATATGTCTCTTAATGAAGTAAAAAGTGAAATAGCAAAAAGAAAACAGGTTATTGAACATACAAAATATTTGAAAAATAAATCTTAAGAAAAAGAACTAAGTTTGGCTATACCTTTTGTTTTATTATATTCTTTTTTCTTAATGCTTAGTTCTTCCGTAAGATTTTTATATCTTATTAGATTATGGTATAATCCGCCTACGGTCATATAAGCAAGAGTTCTTCGGTCTAAATGTTTAAGCTTATATTCTATTGCATCAATTTCTTCTTTAGTTACCATTTTTTGAAAATTCTATATCTGAATCAAACTTTATAGATAAAAGTTCTAATTTGATCTGTTCAAGCCTAAGGACTGTGGCAGCAACCTCGATCAGATTTGTTTTATGTTTATCAAATGAATCTAACACTTTTTCTCCTTCCGCTGCAATAGTAATTTTAATCATAAACGTCTTAATGTAGAGGACATTAATATATTTATTCCGTAAATAAGTACATATAAAAATAAGTTTGCTCTAATATCTAACGATTAAAATGTTTGACCCAGGAAAAGCTGTTAAAAAACAATTATACATTAAGAATAGTGTATTTAGAGTTGTAGATAGGAACACTGGACAGTGTTTAGATACGATTACTGCAGCTAATAAAACTGAAGCTTTTAGAAAATATTTATCTAGAGCTCCTAATCATGTACGGCATGTGGTAACAATTTTGAGGCAAAAATGAAACAACTAAAATTTTTTAATGTAAAGTTCCAGGTCTACGGAACTGATGAGTTTAAAATAGGAAGAGTTGCAGCTAAAGACTTTCGAGATGCTAAAAATAAGATTCTGAAAATACATAAGAATGCTCAGAATTTTCAATTTTTATAATCACCTCTTTTTCCCGCGGGAGGTCTTTCGCGAGAGGGATCTTCCAAGGGTTTTTATTCAAATCAAGGAAGAATTTTAAATACTCGTTCTTATTGCAATACCTAAAATGGCATTCTTCGAACAACAACCTCAACAACAAAACCAAAGTAAAGAACGTACTAGGGGCGGAAGAACAACGATAGAAGACCGGAGAAGGACCGGTTCTTACAGTGA
>Ga0233413_10001072_pt1 | contig 12321 bp, 10 predicted proteins | sample Na_anoxic_6_MG_FD_189019 | JGI IMG/M metagenome (GOLD analysis project Ga0233413, IMG submission 189019) | Seawater microbial communities from Saanich Inlet, British Columbia, Canada - Na_anoxic_6_MG | ecosystem: Environmental > Aquatic > Marine > Inlet | place: Canada: British Columbia... | reverse complement strand
TAACATTTCAGAAGTAGCGTATTGTATAGGTGTGGATGCACACGAATATATTGATGAACTGAATGATCTACATTTATTAAATAATTCAAATTGAGTTTGGGGAAACGCTAGCCATCCTAATCTGTATCCACCGCAACCAAGATCTTTGGATATTGATGATCCGATGATTGTTAATTCGGGAATATAGTATGCGATTGATTTAATTCCTTTGATATATGTTAGGTTTAAATAAATCTCATCAGATATTACAAGACAATTGTATTTTTTTAATAAAAATGCAAGTTCACACGTGTCGACATTATTAGTATATAGTCCTAATGGATTATTCGGATTATTGAATATAATTATTTTTTTATGATTCTGGTATTCTTTTAATTTTTTTTCTAATAATTGTAAATCTATATTGTAATTATTTTCTATATTCGTATGTATTTCTATTAAATCGTTTTCTTTGTTAAGAATTCGTATTTGCTCTTTGTAGCTTACCCATGATGGAGTTATATGAAATATTTTACCCTCAAACGCAAGTTGTATAATAAAAAGAAGTTCTTTTAGACCGCAACCAACCAATATTTCATAGTTTGTATTATTGTTTTTGTAAATATTTTTTAATGTTGTATTTAATTCTTTAATACCCTCGCACGAAGTATACTCTTTTTTATCTGCGTATTTTTTGACCGCGTCAATAAAAAATTGTGGTGGATAAATTGGATTTGCTCCTAATCCGAAATCATATACTTCTAATCCTTGTTCCCTTCTTTTATTAACAATTTCTTGACAATTTAATGTAGGTGATATATTTTGTTTCATATATTAGAAAATATATTTTTTATAATTATCCCTAAAAAATTTTATCCTTAGTAAATTCAACTAATATTTTTGTTTTTGTATGACAATCAATTAATTTATGCATTTGAATCGTATTTTTTACAAAATTTGCAATAGATACATAATACTCCTTTTTTGATTCTTTAATTTTGTCCATAATACATTCCATTATTGGAGATACTAGATTAAATTTATATTTTTTACTTATAGAATTTTCTGTAATATGTAATTGTCCATAATAAACATTATATTTTTCTATTGAGATCACTTCATTCTGTTGGAGATCCTCACGATTGAGATATATATTAAATTCACCTTTGGAATTACATTCTAACCAATATTGTCCGTCATTAATTTGCGATGGTAGCGATGATAAAATCACATTTAAATAGTATTCATCATACCGTGGTCTAATTGTAACTATTTCTTCATCATTGTCTGACTTAATCAAAGGACCATTATCAATTATTATTTTTGTACTTGTGGTTAAATAATGAGGAGCATGTTTTATCATAACAGAATATCCAACCTTTTCATCAGACTCGAATTTTTCATGATATAAATTAGTTTGTAGTTTTACTTCAGCTGCTCTATATATATCATATTTTTTGTCAATATATTTTTTAAACCGCAATGTATTGATTTCAGTTTCAGTTAATATATGTTGATATATATTTGCGAATAGGTCAAAGTCATGCATTTGTTTCTTACTAACTCTTCCAAGATCTATATCTTTTATTATGTCGCGCATTAATTCTATCCTAATATCAATTAGTTTGCAACCGCAAAAATAAACATAATGGTTGGGACTCAAAATAATATCATCTAAATTTTCTAGAGTAGCATTGGTTTCATTTATTATTGGTAAATATAGTTCTCTAAACACAGAAAAGTATCTACCAATTTTTAAACCACTCGCTGAATACGGAGGAAAATTATTTACAATTGTTTTCATAGTTGGTTTATGATCTTCCGTTGTACTTTGTCTTTGTTTTGTTTTCAACTCTAACTGTTTTTGATACATTTCGGGGATCATAGGAAAATAATATTCCTCATTCGCATAAAATGTTTTGCCAAAATCGTCAAATATTCCTTCAATACCAATATTTGGCTTCAAAGATCCGTATTTCTCAATATGATCATCATGATCAAGAACTAGAAAATCTATATCCTGAGCGTCTCTTAATCCAAGAGCTGCTTTGATACTACTTCCGGCGAGAAGAAAACGATAACGATCTATTGGTTTAATAAATATATTTTGCCAAAAATTAAATGTTCTCAACATAACAAATATTCTGTTTGGAATTAGTTGATGAATTCTTTCATTTAAAAACTTACGATTATTTTGATGAAGCAATATTTTTGCCCATCGTTCATTTTCCAGATTATCAGATAACTCATTTGTTCCGAGTCCAATAATATATTTTTCAAAATCAGATATATCAAGTGTTTTTCTCTTTTTAGGAGAAATGACATAGATATAAATATCTTCGATGTTTTCTACGTTATTAAATTTACTAGCAAATTCCTCTATCGATACCGCATTTTGCTTAAACAACAATTGCTGATATAAATTTTTGATAAAATTATCATTTACTTTAATCTTTTCAGAAAATAGTAGATTTAGATTCTTCTTTTTATCTAAATTTTTCGATATGTCACTAACACCAATAAAAATAAACATATTATTAGTATTACTAATAAGTAATTGAAGAATAAAATGAACTATATCTTTTTCATCCGAAGAATTATATACATCAGTCCAACTTTTATGTAGGTTTAATGATGTCGTATTTAAAAACCCACACACTCGTTCAAAAAAACTGCTATGCGTTGTTCCAAATTTATTAATTAATTGCTCGATTAATATTTTGGCACATGCGACTGTTTCTTGAAAACCGAGATCATTTATGGTTTGATTAAGTAAATAAACTTCATCGGAGAAATGTGTTTGTAAATTTTTTGCTATATTTTCTAATTGAATTTCACTTGAACACAAAGGCATATATTTTTCTTTGAAGCATTGATGGAAAAATGAAGCGCCTTTGTTTTCGGCATTTTTGTGATATGCCATTTTTCTTGAATAGTCTTTAGATGGGTAAGATAGCTTACCCATCTTATATTCCATAATGCTATTAGATTCTTTAATTTGTTCTAATATGCATGTATTATATGTAACCAATTCATCAAAAATCGAAACCTTATCAGGATTCTTTTTTTTTAATTTTATACTGCATTTCATTACATTTCCAAATAGTTTTGCAACATATATTTTCAATTTTTTAATTTATTTGTATAAATTATATGCCTGAAGGAGTGGAAGTAACAATCATTAGGGAAAAATTAGCAACAAGGTTACAAAGGTGCAAATTAGATAAAGTTAAAATATTAGGGGGAAGATATAGTCGCCACGGGCCACCAACCGGTTTTAGTGCTTTTAATAAGGCACTCCCTTTACGCATAAAAGATGTGTGTAATTATGGAAAATTTGTTTATATTGTATTGGATAAAGATTGGACGATTTTAATTACTTTAGGGATGTCTGGAATAATATCAGTTCATAACAAACCAAATAAGCATGACAATATATTGTTTCAAGCCAATTGCCTGAATTTTTATTTTAACGATATGAGAAATTTTGGTACTGTAGCGTTTTTTCACGGAAAAAAAGAATTGGATGCTAAATTGGACAGTCTTGGTCCAGATCCACTTAAAAGAAAAGTAAGTTATAACCGGTTCATAGCATTGTTAAATAAATGTAATCCAGATCATTATATTGCGGATATTTTGCTAGACCAGACTTTCTTCTCTGGAGTGGGAAATTACTTACGCGCAGACATACTTTATTGTGCAAAGATATTCCCTGAAACGCCCGTTTCAGACTTGACAAACCGTCAAAAAAGGCGATTGTATGAATGTATTTATAAAATACCACGGAGAAGTTATGATATATTATCTAAGGAGCTCAAAACAATTTCCAATACTGAAACTGGAGATGAACTCAAAAGTGGTAATAAATTTTTAGTTTATAAGCAAAAACGTGACCCACTCGGAAATCCAGTGGTGCGTAAGAAAATGAAAAATGGGCGAAGCATCTGGTATTCACCAAAGATTCAGTATCCCCATGTTGATGGTGGTAGTGTAAAAAGCACATGGCAATAAAGTTGGATTTGATGTTGCAACGTATCCGTTGGATATGTTACATCTTCTCTCCCATACATACCCAAAATTGTTTCACCAAGATGATCTAGTGTACTTAGTGAAACAATTTGGATTTGATTACTTGCGCGAATTTGATTCACCTTTCTCCCTGCCAAGATTGATGATTGGCGGGTATCGGTGATAATATCACGAAGTTGTGAAACATACCCACAACTATCAACATTTGATGCTAGATAGGTTGTTAGACTTGAACAAAGATACCGCTGCCCACTATATTCCAGCCAAGATGGGTTCTTTTCTCCGACGATGATTCCAAGACTACGGCCAAATCCATGTTCAGTAGCGACCTTGAGTTGAACATCGAGGGAATTTGCCTTATTCATTGACATGGATACTGCATCCCACGATGTCTTGACTTCTATCACCACGGACTCATTCGTTTCGGACAATCCCAGTCCATCGCACTCCTTTTCGCACACTGGTTGACGATCGAGACACCGTATAGTGAAACTGAATTGCTTGAGCGTAATCTTGTTATGGATTGATGCCCACACAATTGCCAACTTTTCTAATCGTTGGGTCTTTGAAAACTGGACTTCCTTGGAATCCGCGTTGTGCCTTTTGAGTGAAACATGAATTGGATGCAGATCACGTAGGTAGAGTAGGGTTAAACGTTGCTCAACCCGTTCAAGTGAACTCAATACTTTTAAGATCACGCTCATTTCGCAAGCAGTCTTACGCTGACGTTCTGAGTCCAGCGATCCGATGATCGAACGCTTCTTGGAAAATGCTGACATATAACGCTGCCGGCATTTCTCGATTCGAGGAAAGATGAGAAGAATTTCACGCAACAACTTTTTGACAGTTCCTGTTTTGTTGAAATCTTGGAATTCCTCGAAACCTCGACAAGTAAGCATCGGACACTCTCGCTCAACAATCATACGTATGCGGATGTATTCCTTTGCAACCCTTCTCAAAGGAAAGGCTCGCATGAGAAGTACGATTCGACGTAGTTGCTTTGCCGGAATGTATACTCGGGGCTGAATCTTTCGCCATTGTAGGACGAATACCCACTGGTAAAAAAGATGTCCTAGACGCCACTGATCGACAATCTCTGCTAAAACAGTTGCTACATACTCTCGGCGAGACTGCGCAATTCTCCGCGTTACGTATATCAACACGACGTAGAGAACAAATGCTGCTCCCAAGAGCCACAACATCATCGTGTTGTCAGTGTTTGAATAATGTTAAAATACATTCAATTTTGTATCAATTTTTTACACACAAAAATTGAATATTATTTAAATAGTTCGTTATTATATATTAACAAGGAACGCGATGAGTCGATGCAACGATGAATATCTTTTTGATATAGTATATAACAATGATCAATATACTATGATTGAAAAATTATGCAAAGTTTATTTGGAAAATTACACACAGATCTCACTAAGAAAACAGATTGTTCAGTATGGTGTATCATCTTTTATTGAGCCAGATTGTTTTCCGTGGAAGACTCCTTTTGTAAATATCCCATCATTGTTAATTGACAATAAGCAGTTTTTTAATGCAATTTTTGATAAATTAGAAGAAGAATCTCGCTTGGATTCTCTTATACCAATTTTGACTGATTTGATTTTGGGAAAAATTAGCCATTTACCAGAGGCAAAAAACTATCCTCTCTATAATCAGTTAGAATTTCTCTTTTCTCATAAAGGTATTCGAACATATTATGCCAATAAATTAAATTTTCATCAGTTTGAGAAAATTTTTAACCCACGCTTTTGTCCAGATCCCTTAAATTATCTATTAATTCCAAAAGATACAAACGAGATTTTTGAAATGAGTAAATATGTTGATACTTTATTCAATGCATTATCCAGAATAATTATGATATTTTGTCGATGTAAAGATACTCGTCAAAATATGGTGAATTGGTTGTTTACATTTGTTTCAACAAATAAAGGGAGAAAAAAAACCCAGCCAGATGCGACATGCAATTCGGATGGAGTGGTATTAAACTTTCTTTCCACTATGTTTCTACTTTGCGAACCCTTCATGATAACATATTCAGAAAAAGCGAAAAAAGTTAGCTTAACGAATATTAATGCTAACTTTATGAGCCAATGTTTTGAAATCACACAAAGAATGATTGATTACGGATTTCTCACAACTTTTCACCGATATCGAATATTTGCAACACAATTTCGAGATGACAAAGAAAAAGAACATATCTTAGCAGGATTTCAAGCCCAGCTTTGTAATAAATTTATGTTAAGTTATTTGAAAAGATTTACTTTGCTTCATTTATATTTTCTTTCTACTCGACAGATTATTGATGAAGATATAATGGAGAATATATGGAAAGTTTTGGAGTTTCTGCATAATTTTAATCGAATCGATGTCGAAATGGAGAATTTCATTATTTCATATTATGTGGAATTAGAAGATACGAAAAATCCTCATTTGAAGGCAGAAGTTGGGAGAATAACTGCGGAGATTGTTTCGACAAGTGATCGTTTTCCGTCAATCCCTTTGATGAAAAAATTGTTGATGCTTTATGGAAATTTACAGAATGTCGATCAGCATGAGCAATTTCTTTGTCGGCGGGAGATATCAAAATGTGTTGATAAAATAGATCTATTAAAGATTGAACCGTCAATTTTGTCTGATTTTGTCTATGGTGTATTAGTAGAAGCCGATTCGTTAATGTCGAGTGCATTGGAAGGATTAAAAAAGATTAAAGAACAGTTGAATGAAGAAAAGGAGATTGAGGAAAAGGAGAAGACCGATGTTAATTTTAAATTTGAGTTAGTGGATGATACATTGAATTTATTTTTAAAATTAACTCAAAAAATCCCTGAATCATTTCGCAATGATTGTTCAATAAAAAAACTTGCAAGTTTTTGGAGCTTTAATATTTATCAATTATTGGGTCAGCAATCTTTGTCTTTGAAAGTATCCAATCCCGAGGAGTATAATTTTAATCCAAAGCAACTTTTGCAGATTATTATTAAAATTTTCGGAAACTTGAGGAGTACGGAATTATTTGACGAGATTGGAAAATTGGGCTTATTGGATAGTAATATTTTTCAGAAATTGATAAGGATTATTTCCCGAGAGCAGTTGTTTGATAAATCAACAATTATGGAAATTAAGAGAAGTTTAGCGTTAGTTAATATTATTGAAGAAGTTGAAGATGCGCCTGAGGAGTTTTATGATGCTATCATGGGAACAATTATGGAGATACCGATTAAGCTTCCTTCTGGAAATTATGTTGATCGAACGACTATTGTACAGCATCTTAAAAATGATACCAGTGATCCATTTACGCGTCAGGAATTAAGAGAAGATGATCTGGTGATTGATGAAGATCTGAAAGTGAGAATTATCGAGTGGAGAAATCAGAGTAAGTAAAAATTTGATTAATTCAATGGTTATAATTGTTTTCATTATAAATTAACAATGGAAGATATACGTAGGCTTCAGAAGGAGAAGTACCGTATTCATCGGCTTCAAACTGAAGTGCTTCCTCGTCTAGGTAATCATATTACACTTGACCCTGTTTTGCGTGCGTGTAGTCGTATACAAAATTTTTTAAAAAGACGATGGTTCACAGAACAATCTACTCTAGAGGGAATTATGACGTTTCGTCTTAACGGCAATATTCATGATCTCAATGATATTGCACCGCATATAATGGACGAGACAGTATTTGAAGTACCTGGTCTACTTGAATCCCCCTTTGAAGTTGACCGAGCCCGCAAAAACGTGAAACGAGTCCAAAACATTCATTTCACACAACAAATGGAGTATGATAGTTCGTTATGCACTGATCGTCGCAGCATTGAACCAATTTATACAAATTATTTGTATAGGTTGGCGAAAATAAATTTTGCGAACATTACACGTGAATCATTAGCCACAACTATTGCATTTGTGATTTCCGTTTTGGAGGTTGAGATGGAAAAGTTTAAGGAGATCAATAATGATATTTATCTTTCTATTAACGGTATTTTGGTGTTTTTGCGAGATATTCAATATGATCAATATATAAATGCCAATTTGGTTGATTATCATTTAGAAGAAAACATAACGGGATATCAGCATCGTCTGAAGGAAAAATTCTTTTTCCTTAGTTTTTTGCACGAGTATGAATGTCCGAGTTGGTTTCCTATTGATCTCACACAATTTAAAGATACTTTGTGTAGTAAAATTCGTGAAGATTTAGGTATCATTGTTTTAAAAATCCAGAGTCAGGTTACGTCTCGTGAGAATTCAAATGCAAGTGGTTCTGACAATGAAAATGAAACACATGATTGTCCAGCATGCGGAAATATGTTTTCGCGAGTTGATTTGTGGCCAGTGATGGGAAGCGATGATGATGATTTACGTGTATGTCAAACTTGTTATCAACAGATGTGCGAAAATGTAGTCGAAAGTTAATGTTTTACTTTTTATAAAAAATATTTATTTTTTAAGAATTTTAAAAAATGTATATTATATTATATTATATTATTTAATGGCGGGACTTGTGAAGGCAGAATATGTATGGATTGATGGCACGATGAAAAATTTGAGATCTAAAACTAGAACTTTAGATTTCTGTCCATCTTCACCAAATGATTTACCAATTTGGAATTTTGATGGTTCTAGTACGGGGCAAGCGGATGGGCATGATTCAGAAGTCCTTTTAAAACCAGTTAGGATTTTTAAAGATCCTTTTAGAGCAGTTAACGATATTCTTGTTATGTGTGAATGTTTAGATCCACAATTTAATCCAGTTGATTCAAATACTTATCACAATGCAAATGATATTTTTAACAGAGCGTTAGAAGAGAAACCATGGTTTGGTTTAGAGCAAGAATATACTTTATTTGAGATAGATGGTATTACACCACTTGGATGGCCAAAAAATGGTTTTCCAGAACCCCAGGGTAAATATTATTGTGGTGCTGGCGCGGATCGTATGTTCGGTCGTCCAGTTGTAGAAGCGCATTATTCTGCGTGTCTCCATGCTGGAATTAAGGTATCGGGAATTAATGCAGAAGTGATGCCAGGTCAATGGGAATATCAAGTAGGACCATGTGAAGGTATTGAGGGAGCGGATCATCTTTGGATGTCTCGTTATATCATGCACAGAGTTTGTGAGATCCATAATGTTATTTGTAATTTCGAGCCAAAACCAATGAAAGGTGATTGGAATGGTGCGGGTTGTCATGCAAATTATAGTACTGAAAGAATGAGAGCCGAAGGTGGTTATGAAGAAATATTGAGAGCAATTGATCGTTTATCAGCTGCACATGATGAACATATTGCAGCATATGGCGAGGGTAATAAAGATCGTTTAACTGGAGCGCATGAGACTGCATCATGGAGGGAATTTACATGGGGTGTTGCTAATCGTGGGGCATCAGTCCGTGTAGGTCGTGAAACCGAAAGAGATGGTTGCGGATATATGGAAGATCGACGTCCTTCATCTAACTGTGATCCATATGTGGTAACTTCTTTAATTTTTAAGACAACTGTGTTGTAAATACATTAAATAGTTAATAAATTAATTATTTAAAGAGTATGCGATAATATATATATATGTCAGAAAGTTTAACAGAGTATGAAGATTACGATTGTGTCTCGAAATATTATGACAATTTTCGAGTCCCAGTTGGTACAGATTATATTTTAAACATTGTAAAAGACAAGTTTCCTAATAAAAATTTAAAAGAATTGTCTCTTTTAGATTGCGGTTGTGGTACAGGGAATTATTTAAATATTTTATCAGATCATTTTGGTGTTTGTGTAGGCTTTGAAATGAATAAAGGAATGTATAATACTTCCTCAAAAAAATTAGAGAAAAAAGAAAATGTCAAAATTATTAACCAATCAGTATTAGAATTAGAAAATAATGATAATCTTAAGTTTGATGTAGCAATAATTACACAAGTATTACATCACCTAGATGATGATACTACAAATTTTAAAAATCTTAATACATTTTTAAGTCAAGTATCGTCTTTGTTAAAAAATGATGGATTATTAATAATAAATACATGTAATCCTGAGATACTTAAATATGGATACTGGTTTTTTGATTTATTACCAGATCATGTTGTAAAACAATATTGTGACAAATATGCACCAATTTATTTATTGACAAAATACTCAGCACAAAATAATTTAGAATTATTTTCCACTCAAAATATTTATGAATCAACTGTTAAATCACAGATTTATTTAGATGAGTTTGGGGTATTAAATGATAATTGGAGAAAATGTGATTCAATATGGAGTTTAATTTCTAATGATGATTTGTCTATTGTTAAAGATAATGTACAAAAAATGATAGAAAAAGGTTCAATGAAAGAATATATTAATAACTGTGACAAAAATAGATATAAATATGGACAAACTTTATTTTTAACATTTAATAAAATATAATGTATCTATAAGCTGTGCATGAAGAGTTATAAATATTATTGGGATGACTAAACTTCTTTAGTGAATTTTGACACAATTTTTTTCATATTTATATCGGTCTATTATAATATTTTGTAATTCTGATCGATGATCACCTGTTAACCAAATAAAACCATCATCATCAATAGAGCCACTACATGAAAATTTTTTTCGTAACATTTTTACAAAAACTTTTTTATCTACTTCGCAGAAATTTTTTACAATAGTCCAACATTTACGCCCATTTCTTTGTTGTGCATAAATATCTATCACTTTTTTTTCAAGAACATTGTTTGTATCATTTGATGTGTTATTAACAATATCATTAATTTCCATATGTTTATTTTTAGATATAAATTTTTAAACTATAAATTTATTAAATATTTCAATTAGTTTTGGTGGTTCATAGCCACTAACACATTGATAATCCCTAAAATCATTCACTCCTTTGGTCATCAAATACTCTTCATCGATTAATTGATTTCCGCTGAACGTTTTAGGATCTTCATTGACAATATGCGCGATAGTATCGGCAATAATCGCTGGTTTTCTCCACATTTTTGGATTTCCTAAAGCAGTATTTTCTACTGCAGCGCTCTGAATCGGTGTCGCTGGCCAGACACTATTTGCTGCAATGCCAGTATCGCGAAATTCGGCTGCAATCCCCATTGCGGCCATTGTCATACCATATTTGCTTATTAAGTATGCTGTTTTCTTGCTGTAATGCATAAATTCTTTGGGATCAGGAAGAGGGGGCGAATGCATTACAATATGTCCCCAGTTATTTTCGATCATGTTAGGAAGACACTCCTTTGCAAGTAGAAAACTCGCTCTGCTATTTATGTTATTTATTAAATTATATTTTTTTATATCCGTCTCGATAATAGATTTCCACCATAATGCGCCTGCATTATTTATTAAAATATCAACGCCGCCCATTTCCTTCTTGACATAATCTACTGCATTTTTAATATTTTCTGCGTCTCTGACATCTAATTGAACCGGGAATGCCTTAACATTGTATTTTTTTAACTCATCGGCGACAGAATATATTGTCCCCGGGAGTTTAGAATTCTCTTCAATACTTTTAGCTGCAACTACTATATGACAACCCTCTCGCGCCAGTCTATGAGCTATTGCTCTGCCAATCCCTCTACTTGCTCCAGTAATAAATGCAACTTTATTCATATCTTAAGTTATAATATAATTTAAGATAAAATATTTACAAACCAACCGCTAGAATTTTGGACAAATACCAATATGATAACAAATATCTCTTGGCTTCTCTCCGTCTACCGATCGAATAAGGATTTGCGGAGAATAAGTTTCTAAAATACGATAACACATTTCCCTATCGTTTATAGAAAACTTATCACAAATTTCCTTAAAATGTGAAATGAATTGTTTAATAGTATGCGTAGAATTAATATATTTCTGAACATTTATCACTGTTTCATCACAAATAAAACATGTACTGTTTTGGGACTTCAAATAATCTTGACTACAAACACCCACTTGGGTACACGCTTTTTCCGGAGATTCATATTGTAAAATAAACTGGATAATTTGTGGAAAATGATTTATGAACTCCGTACAATCGGGATCATACTTTTCTGGAAGACGTTGACAAGAATATTGCAGAAAATGTTCAATCTCTGTTTCCGTGCTATTTTTTTGGACAAATGATTCACCCAAATTTATCACAAACTCACATAACGAGCAATATTGATTGTCATCAAATCTTGCATAACTTGCGTCAATCGCTGATCCAATAAGGAACATCGCAAAAAGTGGAAATAAAACTTTTCCTGAGGTCATATACTATTTAATTAAGACCATTTTAAACTAATTTTTATAATAAAATTTTATTTTTTA
>Ga0233413_10001070_pt1 | contig 12327 bp, 13 predicted proteins | sample Na_anoxic_6_MG_FD_189019 | JGI IMG/M metagenome (GOLD analysis project Ga0233413, IMG submission 189019) | Seawater microbial communities from Saanich Inlet, British Columbia, Canada - Na_anoxic_6_MG | ecosystem: Environmental > Aquatic > Marine > Inlet | place: Canada: British Columbia... | reverse complement strand
AATTTCCCGAAGAAAAAAATGTTCATGTCCCGCCGAAACGGTCAAACCTTTTAGGGTCGCACGGGCATAGCCCGTGGTTTAATTAAAAGATAATTATTAACCTGGCAACTAAATAGTCTAACTCCGTCATGCCGGACTTGATCCGGCATCCAGTACCCACCTGGATTCCGGCTTTCGCCGGAATGACAATATCGAGGTATTTAATTGCCGGAGTAATATATTCTTTCATTGATTCCCAAAACCTCAACCTATGAATAATAATCATAAAGATTTTGAAGATATCATTCTTACACACAGCTCCCGGGGAATAGACCTGGTCAGAAATATTATCCCGGAAGGTTATTGCACTCGTGCAGCAAAATTAATCCTTAATAATCCGGGAACGGTACTGATTGGTACAGGTTTTCCTGTAGGCGATCGTTTTGAAACTGATGGACCAATTGGTGCGATTGGCCTGTACAAAGTTCTTGAACAGCTTGGATATCAACCAGTATTCATTTGTGCGCCTCCAATATCCAGGATTCTCAAAAATGACTACTTTACTAAAGAGATTCCTGTTTTGAAGTGGGAAGACAGCATCTCAATAGTGGAATCCATACTTAATGAATTCCATCCAACCCTTGTCGTTTCGGTGGAACGTCCGGGTATAACTCAAGATGGGCGTTATTATAATATGCAAAAACAGGATATCACCGACTCTGTTGCCAAATGTGATTTGTTTTTTCAATCTTGTTCTTGCCCCACTCTTGCCTTCGGAGATGGGGGCAATGAAATAGGTATGGGTAACATTATTAAGGACTTGTCAAAACTTCCTATAATTCCTTCTGTGACAACCTGTGATGAACTGGTAATCGCAACCGTGTCCAACTGGGGGGTTTATGGAGTACTTGCGGCTATGAGCGAAATGCTTCAAAGAGACCTGTTCACGATCTTTGACCCCAAGGCAATCATAGAATATCTTGTTGCCAATGGCTGTGTTGATGGTATAACAAATCGTTCTGATCACTCGGAAGATGGGTTCCCGATTGATGTCAGCCTTTCCATTATTTATCAGTTACGGGAGGTAATGACAGTACCATGATTATTAAAGTACTTATTACGGGTGGAACTTTTGATAAAGAATACAATGAGCTTAATGGAAAACTTTTTTTCAAACATACCCATTTGCCGGAAATGTTAGAATTAGGACGCTGCAGACTAAATATTAAAATCGCGCCCTTAATGATGATTGATAGTTTAAACATGACTGACACTGACAGAAGTACTATTCTTGAAAATTGTAAAAAAGCAGAAGAAGGGAAAATACTGATTACACACGGCACTGATACAATGGTTGAGACTGCAAGAGTTCTCGGCAATTCTATAACAGATAAAACAATTGTTTTAACCGGTGCAATGATACCATATAAATTCGGCAGTTCTGATGGATTATTCAATTTAGGAAGTTCTTTGGCATTTGTCCAGACTTTACCGCATGGGGTTTATATTTCTATGAATGGCAAATATTTTTACTGGGATAATGTTAAAAAAAATAAAAGCACAGGCATCTTTAATGAAATCAACTTAAATGGCAATAAAATCTGAATACAATAAAATAATATCGTATACTACAAAGGATGGGTCACTGATACGTGAACTCATACACCCGGATATACATGGCAATTCCAGACAAAGCCTTGCAGAAGCAATTGTTCCGGCTGATTCACAAACTTTGCTGCACAAACATATTCAAACTGAAGAAATTTATCACATCACTGCAGGGATTGGATTAATGACCATAGGGAATGAACAGTTTAAAGTTACTGCCGGTGATTCTATATACATTGCCCCGGAGACATCACACCAAATTCGAAATATCGGGGAAATACCATTGAAAATACTGTGTTGCTGTTCTCCACCATATTCACATGATGATACTGAATTGTGAACATCATTTCCTCTTCCCCTGCACCTTCCGTCAGGGAGGATATAGAAGGTATTAAAGAAGCTTAAGCTTTTAACATATCACTCAAGTAATCCCTGCTTATGATATTAACCTGGCAACTAAATAGTCTAACTCCGTCATGCCGGACTTGATCCGGCATCCAGTACCCTCCTGGTTTCCGGCTTTCGCCGGAATGACAATATTGAGGTATTTAATTGCCGGAGTGATAACATATCACTCAAGTAATCCCTGCTTATGATACCGCCAAAAATCGTTATTTTGCACGGGATCATAACATCTGGATTCCCCGTCAACTATAATCCTTGGTGACAATTTCAGTTCATCACGGCCACACCTCATAAGCCGGTCGCATGTCATCATCCATCCAATAACCAAACCGTGTTTTTCAAAACACTGGACACTGAATTTTGAACATGATGGATACATGGGACAGTCTCCACTCTTGACTGCAGAAAGGTGGTTTAAAGGCCCCTGGTAAAACCGAACGAGAGAGAGAAGCGGATTAAATATATTTTCTGTGGACGGGGTATAGGCACAGGAAAAGAGCGGACAGAATATTATCAGGCATAATATTAATTTTTTCAGCATAACGCTTACCCTGCTCTGCTCAAATTTCACCTATTTTGTAACAAGCGTTCCCGGCCGGATACTTTTGTAACCATATTTTTCTTGTACGGAATCCAGCGCAATATTCAGGCTCTTTCTTTTCTTGGATACTTTTTCCCGGGTAAAGAGGGTAAGCTGACCTTCCGGTTCAGTAAAATCAAGTTGAGACAAAGATACCCCTAACAACCGCACCGGCCTCCTGCCGGCTTCTGTTTTTTTAAGAAGGCTGCAGGCGATTGAATATATCTCTGATCCATCATCAGTAGATTCAGGGAGCGTTACAGACCTGGTTTTTTGAACAAAATCGCTGTATTTTACCTTCAGGGTAACCGTTGTGCCGGTAACCCCTTTTTGCCTCATCCGGCGGCCAACTCTATTCGACAGGGATAAGATTTCTTTTAAAGCCACATCAATATCGATAATATCCCGGGAAAAAGTTTCTTCGTGTCCAATGGACTTCACATCATGATGAGGTATTACATCCCTGTCATCTATACCCATGGAAAACTGGTGCATTTTGAGACCGCGTCTGCCGAATTTTTTCTCCAAAACCTCAACCGATACATGGCTCATATCCCTGAATATTCTTATTTTAAGGCCGCTTAAAGCCTTTTGGGTAACTTTTCCAACACCCCACATTTTGCTTATTGAAAGTGGGTCCAAAAAATCTCTAACCCGATCAGGCGATACAACAGTTAATCCATCAGGCTTGTCTATATCAGAGGCGATCTTGGCAACAAATTTGGACGGAGCAACACCGGCCGAGACTGTTAGGCCAATCTCCCTGGAAACCATCTGTTTAATCTTTTTCGCTATTTCCTCCGGCATCCCAAAAAGATGAGTTGAACCGGTAACATCAAGAAACGCCTCATCTATGGAAAGGGGTTCGACCAATGGCGTGAAACAACAGAATATTTCAAATACCTGTTCGGACACTTCCTTGTACCTTGACATTCTGACCGGCAGAAATATTCCGTCAGGACAAAGGCGCATGGCTATTACCACGGGTTGAGCAGAATGGACACCGAATTTTCGGGCCTCATATGATGCAGAAGATACCACACCTCTTTCCCTGGTACCGCCCACGATAACCGGCTTTCCTCTTAACGAAGGATTATCCAATACCTCAACTGCCGGGAAAAAGGCGTCCATATCCAGGTGAATGATTGCCTTTGATTTGAATTTATTATCCATAAAACTTTCTGTTAATATTCCTTCTCACCCATTTCACTGACCTCAGCACCGGGACATCAATTTCCTTTCCTTTTTCAGTTGTGTCTCAAATGCCGTATTTAAAAATATCGCAAATCACCCGCCACGCCGAGAGAGACGTGGTTTGATGAAGCCCCCTCGAAGGGGGTTTAGTTCTTCCTTAGCACAAACTCGTAATAATCGGGCAACTTATTAACCCGGAGAAAATAGTCGCGGCAGGAATGCCGGTTACCCCGCACCCCCGCACATCGCGTCATGCCGGACTTGATCCGGCATCCAGAGATTTTAATTTGCTGCCACCTTCCTGGATTCCGGCCTACGCCGGAATGACGACAGTGAGGTATTTAACTGCCGAAACGGTCAAACCTTTCAGGAGGCTATCCGAGCATAGCCCGTGGTTTAATTAAAAGATAATTAAACCTGCGCATTTTTAAATTATTATTGACTGTCAGATCAAACTTATATATTGAAAAGAACGTTTGCACAAGCACAAGGACTTGAAAAATGAAAACCGGCAAAAAGCATTTGATTGATCAGCACAATCGGAGTCTTAACTATCTTCGCATCTCCATTACCGACCGATGCAACCTCCGATGTCTTTACTGTATACCACAAGATGGTATCAATAAATTGAGACATAAAGATGTTCTGACTTACGAGGAGATTTTTCGTTTAGTCAGGATAACCGTAAATCTTGGGGTTGATAAGATCCGGTTGACAGGAGGAGAACCTCTTCTACGTCAGGGAATATTCGAATTTCTGCCTCGCTTAACCGCTCTTTCGGAACTCAGAGATGTATCACTGACCACTAATGGGATTTTCCTTAAAGACAATTTAGAGAAGATCAGGACTTCAGGCATAAAAAGAATCAATATCAGTCTGGACACCTTGAATCGGCAAAAATATGAAAAAATAACAGGATACGACGGTTTTCAAGATGTCTGGGATGCTATCGAATTAGCGAAAAAACTTAACTTTCAGCCGATTAAAATCAACGTGGTGATCATTAAAGGCCTGAATGACGATGAAATACCTGATTTTGCCAGGCTGTCAAAACAATATCCCTGCCATATCAGATTCATAGAATACATGCCGCTTAGAACCACTGATCCGGACATCCCCCTGCAGTATATACCTAACTATCTGCTCAAAAAACAATTCGGAAAAATTGGGCACATAGTTCCGGTTCGCAGAGCTCAGTATGATGGACCGGTAGAACGTTTCAAGTTCGAGGGAGCTATTGGCGAAATAGGGTTTATTAGTCCTTTATCCCATCATTTTTGTCCTTCATGCAACAGACTTCGCCTCACCGCAAACGGCAAAATAAGGCCCTGCCTTCTTTCTGATCAGGAGATAGATCTGAAAGGCCCGATGCGGAGTGGCGCTTCGGACGATGACCTGGCACAGATTTTTTTAATGGCAGCCCACAATAAACCGTACGCACACCATTTGACGGCCGAAGATCCAATCCCATTCCCTGGACAGATGTCATCAATTGGCGGATAAACACCTCTCTCTTCATGAATTTATTGATCTTGAATACCCAAAAGCTTTATTGCATTTAATCCCGCTATTTGTGAGACAGCCTGCTGAGAAAGGCCTGTCGATTCCATTTCCTTGAAGTATGCGGGTACTCTTATAAGGGGATAGTCACTCCCCAAAAGGATCTTTTCAAAACCAATTACCTCCCCGGCTATCCTGTAAATATCCGGGACATAAAGGTAAGGCGAGGCAGCCGTATCAAACCATACATTTTGTAATACCTCCTTTACCTCCTTTTTCATAAGGCCATAAAAGAAAAGCCCCCCTCCCCAATGAGCCAGAACGATTCGATTTGACGGGTAGGTCTTAAGGAAAGAATAGATTCCGGAAAGGGTCACAGGGGCCTTTCCCGGGTAATTATGTCCCACAGGCTCATTCGTGTGGAGCAATAGAGGGACATCAAATTGAGAACACAGGGTCATGACTTCCCTTAAGCTTCCAATGACACCAGGAGTCAGGTCTGAGTCATAAACAGCCAGTTCTCCGACACCTGAAAGTCCTGATTCAAGGCACCTTTCTATTTCACCTGGTCCTCCGGACGAAAGGGGAGAAAAGCAGCAAAAACCGGTCAAACGGTCAGGATTACGATGAACTGACTCAATGATGTAGTCATTGTGTCTTCTATAGTGTTCCTCCTTTTCCCAGGGAAACCCGAAAACAACCGATCTTTCAACCTCATTTTCGTCCATGTTGTCTATAAGTTCACTTTCCCCCGCAAGTCTTGCCTGAGGGGAACGATAAAGGGAGTCAAAGGCAGGTTCACCTGAGAAGAAACTCGACCTATTGTACCTGAAAAAAGAAGGAAAGATATGTGTGTGAAAGTCGATAATCATCGTAAAGAATCCACGCTCAAAGGATGTGGTTATAAAATCCGAATAAAATTGAATAGTTAATTTACCGCTATCATTATTACTCCGGCAATTAAATACCTCAATATTGTCATTCCGGCGAAAGCCGGAATCCAGGAGGGTGCTGGATGCCGGATCAAGTTCGGCATGACGGAGTTAGACTATTTAGCTGCCAGGTTAATATAACAAAAAAGTCTTCTATTTTCTATCGTGTTAAGCTATAATATGACAAGAAAATTAAGAGCCTGATAATGAATAAACATTTTTCTAATTCCTTAATCATAGTTTGTCTTATTTCTTTGGCTATCTTACTGCCTCCTCATGCATCAGGAACAGACAAAGAAGACCTCCGTCCTTCCATCCTTGCCGGCAGGTGGTATCCTCGACCCCGTAATGCCCTGACACAAACCATTCAACGATTTCTGACAAGGGTTAAAACGCCTGCTTTTGATGGAGAACTAAAAGCCGTTATTGTGCCGCATGCAGGGTATAAGTATTCCGGGCATGTTGCAGCCAACGCCTACAAACTTCTTTCCAAAAAGCAGTTCAGGCGGGTAATCCTTATTGGTCCGAGCCATAGAACAGGGTTTAAAGGGGTTTCAGTTAATCTCCAGACCGGGTACGAAACTCCTCTTGGTATCGTACCGGTTGACCTGGAAATGGCCCGGAAAATCCTGGACACAGGGCCCAATATCAGATGGCTTAGAAAGGCCCATGCCTTCGAGCACTCACTGGAAATACAGTTGCCCTTCCTGCAGACCGTTCTTCATAACTTTAAAATCGTACCTGTCATTATGGGCCAACAGGATTTTAAGACCTGTTTAAATCTTGCAAATACCCTTGTGCAGGTACTGAAGGATGCCAAAGACACTCTGCTCCTTGCCAGCAGTGACCTCTCCCACTATCACCCCTATGATAAGGCAAATGCCTTTGACCACCGGTTTATCAAGGATCTGAAAAATTTTGATCCTCAGGGGCTTTCAAAAGACCTGAGCCTGGGAAAATGTGAGGCCTGCGGGGGTGGACCGGTGATTACTGTCCTTTTAGCATCCAAAGCAATTGGAGCAGACCAGGTCATAATCCTTAACCATGCTAACTCAGGTGATATTACAGGTGATCACAGCCAGGTTGTGGGTTATCTTTCCGCTGCCCTGATCAAATCATCTGATAAGGGTCCACATCTAAAATAAGATGGACACCACTTGATCTCAATAATTTTTTAGAAAGCCTTTCGATTTCATTCAACAGATGCTGCAGAAGTAAAGAGCTCTTGCTTTTGATCAGGATTTGCCATCGGTATTTTCCCTTTATTCTTGAAATAGGGGCTTCTACCGGCCCCAACACCTGAATCTCTTTTCCCCTTTTGGGCCATTTAGACAAAACAGCCCTGATTTTCAGGCTTAGATTATGAGCTGCTTCTGCGGTTTTTTCCTTGCTGTTTCCGTCAAACCTCAAACAGGTCAAATGAGAAAATGGAGGGTACCCCAGTTGTTCTCTCAGCTCCTTTTCATTCTTGAAAAATAATTGGTAATCATGTTCTGTGGCTGTTCTGATTGCATAATGATCAGGATTAAACGTCTGGATAATCACCTTGCCTCTCTGGCTTCCCCGCCCTGCCCTGCCGCCAACCTGTGAAAGGACCTGAAATGTACGCTCCCCTGCCCTGAAATCAGGAAACCCGAGCGAAAGATCGGCGGCAATGACTCCAACTAACGTAACCATTGGGAAATCATAGCCTTTTGTAATCATCTGGGTACCTACAAGAATGTCTATTTCATGATCGCTGAACTTTTTCAGGACCTGAATAGCCTGCCCTTTTCTTCGCATGATGTCAGTGTCCATTCTTGTAATGCGAGCATCAGGGAAAAGCAATTTAAGCTCTTGTTCGAGTTTTTCGGTCCCGAAACCGTACGCCTTCAAATCCCCTTTCCCGCAAGATGAACATTTTATTTGTGTTTTAGACCAAAACCCACAATAATGACAGATTAGTTTATCCTGTTTCAGGTGATAGGTAAGGGCTACATCGCAGTTAGGACAACAAATCGACTGACCGCAAGATCGACAAAGAAACAAACTATGAAAACCTCTCCGATTTAAAAACAGGATAGTCTGATTTCCTGAAATTAAATTTTGGTCAAGTGCTTCTTTGAGCTTTGGACTGATCATCTCATTTTTGTGTTTGATGTCTTCCAGGGTCTTCATATCCACAATTTCCATATCCGGCAATAGCCTCTTCTCTACCCTGTCCGGCATTAAAAGAAGATGATATTTCCCGATTATGGAATTCTGAAAAGACTGGACCGACGGGGTGCCGGATCCAAGGATCACTAAAGCCTTTTCCATCTTTGCTCTCACCACGGCAGTATCGCGTGCCTGGTATCGTGGGCTGCTCTCCTGCTTATAGGCTGAATCATGCTCTTCATCCACAATAATCAGGCCCAATTTCGGTAAAGGGGCAAACAATGCAGAGCGGGCGCCAATGACTATATCTACTTCTCCCTTAGCCATCCTCATCCACTGATCATACCTTTCTCCCTGATTAAGTCCGCTGTGATAAATAGCAATCCTGTTTCCAAAACGAGACCTGAAAACACTCTCCATATATATTGCAAGGGCTATTTCCGGGACCATCAGGATGACTTGCCTGTCCAAACGAATTGCATGTTCAGCCGCCCGGCAGTATACTTCTGTTTTACCGCTGCCGGTCACGCCATAGAGCAAACAGGAAAAAAAGTCCTTTTTATCAATACATGAATGGATATAATCCAGGGCTCTTTTTTGCTGGTCATAAAGCCTGACAGGCACAGGAGAAGGAAACATAATTTCCCCGACCGGGTTCCTTAAAACGACATCTGTAAAACTTTCCAATACACCTTTTTTGATCCATTTTTTGACAAGATAAGATCCATTAGTGAATTCTGCTGTAAGCTCACTTAATAGAGTGTTATCACAACCGGATACTGCCTCCAGAAATTCAACTTCATTTTTTGCCTTTAATAACTTGTCCTTTTCAGCAATAATTGACTGCAGATCTATCCCTTTCCCGGGTCTTATGAATTTCCGCATAAGAGGACCTGCTCTCCGTTTTCTCATCCGGTCCTCAACGATTACCCATCCCTTTTTTTGAAGTCTGCTGACCTTTTGGAGGGGCCAGGGAATCCTTTTTTCTGTTTGATTTTTGATCCAGGAAAGGATCTCTCTTTCTTCAGAATGTAAAGGCAGGCTGTCAAAGATGCTTAATCCTTTTTCCGTCAAAAAGGCCGTCTTGTAAGGATTCATATTCAACCCGCCAGGCAGGGTAGACTGTATAACCCGGCCAATGGGATGGATATAGTAATCGGCCATCCATTCAAAAAAGGGTATCAATTGTTTATGAAAAAGTGGTTCCGGATCAAGGACATCTGATATTTCTTTCAGACTTTGTTCATCATCATGAGCTGTCTTTTCCAGGATAAAACCGGTGATTTTCCGATTTTTAAACGGTACCATCACCCGGCATCCCACATGTGCCCTTGATATAAGACTTTTTGGTACTGAATAGAAATAAGTTCCTTTTACCGGAAGGGAGACTGCTATTCTCAAACAGGTTTTTATGCCATTATTCAATTGATAGATCCCCGCTAACGATATTTTTCTTCCAATACCTTAATTACCTCTCGAAGACGTCCATCGTCAGAGGTGCCCTGCCTCCTTTCAACTACCCGGGTCGTATCGGGATCCTTTTTTCTGGTTTCCGAAACCGGAAAAGCAATGGGTATATTTGCCGATAAATTATCAATAAAATAATGCTCTTCAGCCTTTTCCCCAATAAAACAGGTGATTTTATAAGGATACCACCCCTTAGACGTCTTTCTGTAATCATCAAAACGAACAGTCAGCCATAGCTCTTCTGAACCATTCAGCAGTCTGTGTCTGAGGAGAAGAGGAAGAAATCTCTTTTTTTCAACTATTAACTTTGGGCTTTCAGGATTTTTATCTCCTATTCGATATGCAACAACCCCATCCACCCTGGTAAAGGCAACGTGTTTAAGATTTATGCCCATTTCGGATAAAAGCGCCATTATTGTCCTATAATTATTAGACATTAGAATCCTGCGAAAGGTCATATCATTGTTTGCCCGATAGGCAGGAATCTCATCTACAGTCTTTTTCTGATCCTCGGGCTTGCCCGCCGGCTCTGAACGAAAAAACCCGAAGGAATTGAGCCATATTTTTTCTTTCAGGACTATCTTTTCACCATTATCCGGAAGGTTCATCAAATGAGTTGACTGTCTGATCAATAATGTCTTGAACCTGGAGAAATTGGCAGCCATTAGATTTACAAGCTGCTCGGCAGGCATAATATATGAGTAACAATTAAGAGGCATTAAAAAAAACATGCCGGCAATCAACAAAATAAGTATTTTATACATTTTAAATACCTTTTTTCTTCTCTGGTCTATTTTCAAAGGATCTTCGACTTGATTTTGAACGAAAATCCTCATAAATCAACAGCCTCATCAATTGTGTCAGGACTGGTTTCTTCCATTTGGCGCAGCATGGTATATCTCACACGTTCTATCAATTGGGAAACATTTTTTTTATTATAACCTTTTACCGAAATTGGCTTGCCGATTTTCATATTAATAGAACCTTTATCGATTTTCAGGCTCCCCTTTGGGACGATTCGATTACTGTCAATGATAGTCACGGGGACAATATCACACCCTGACCTGCAGGCCAGATGGAACCCGCCCTTTTTAAACCGCTGAATCCTCCCATCAGTGCTCCGCGTACCCTCAGGGAAAATAAGTATTGATACGCCGCTTTTTATCCTCTCTGCTGCCTTGTTCATACTTTCAATGGCCTTTCTCAGATTGCCCCTTTCTATCCCGATATATCCGGCCTTCCTCATAGCAAAGCCAAAAAGTGGAATCCTCATGAGTTCCTGCTTCACGATAAACTTGAAATCAACATGAATATTTGCAAGCAATGCAAAAATATCGAAATAACTCTGGTGATTGGTCACATAAATACGGGGTACACCGGCGTCTACATTTTCCTGCCCACCGGCCCTTACTTTGATACCGCAGACCCGGAGAACAACTTTGGCCCATGGAACGGCAACATAGAAATGTATTATCCTGCCGTCTTTATCAAAAATCGAAACCAGGAAGCCCCAGAGGCAGAAAATGATTGTACATACCAGAATAAAAGTATTCAACCACAGGAACCTGATCATTTTATGTGCTGTATCCCCTTTAACCTTGATGGACTCGTAAAAAGCCCCGGAGTTCCGATAATTGATCATGAAACCAGAGGCATTTTTTTCATATCTCTTTTTATTCTCTTTTGCCTTCTCAAAACTTGTTTGTTTGGATTCGTTGGTGACCATCTATGCGGACTTGGAAGTATAGCCGCAAGAAGAGATGCCTGTAAAGAAGAGATCCGGGATGATGAAATATGAAAGTATTTCCTTGAGGCTGCTTCAGCCCCCATGATACCACTACCCCAATCTACCGTATTGAGATACACCTCCAAAATCCTCTTTTTACTCCAAAACAGTTCAATAACTACAGTATAATATGACTCTATCGCTTTTCTCAACCAGCTCCTCTCGGGCCAGAGAAAAACCGTCCTTGCCACTTGCATAGTAATAGTACTTGCTCCCCTGTAGCCCCTTCTTAAGACCAGATCCTTTATCGCCTTATTCATTTCCGTAAAATCAAAACCATGATGTGATAGAAACCGTTGATCTTCAGCTGCAAGGACTGCTTTTCTAAGATACGGCGAGATATCTTTAAGCGGGCGCCAAAAACTGCTGAGGGCATCAAGCCTGTGGGTTTTTTTTCCCTGGATCCAGTCCCATGCAATCGTTGCCGTAAAAGGCGGATTTATAAACCTCAAAATAAGCACCTGAAACATACTAAGGGCCAAAATGACAAAAAACAACTTCAAGCCCCACCCAAAGATTCTACGGAGTACCGTTTTTTTCTTTTTCTTAGACAAATTGTTATTTCTCTTCCCTTTCCCTTGTCTCCCGGCTGAACCCTGTCAATCAAAGGAAGACAGAAAACCACGGGCAACCCTAACGTTGCAAAAGTCGAGGATGCTGCAGCTCTTAGGCGCCAAGGGTGAAGCTGTAGTACTTTACCGCAAACCCTTGACAACAACAGAGATGTGGTATCCTCGGCT
>Ga0233413_10001068_pt1 | contig 12341 bp, 9 predicted proteins | sample Na_anoxic_6_MG_FD_189019 | JGI IMG/M metagenome (GOLD analysis project Ga0233413, IMG submission 189019) | Seawater microbial communities from Saanich Inlet, British Columbia, Canada - Na_anoxic_6_MG | ecosystem: Environmental > Aquatic > Marine > Inlet | place: Canada: British Columbia... | reverse complement strand
AGAATATAAATGGGAAAATAAAAAGAGTATTGCATTTTTCAGAGGAGGTTCTACTGGATGTGGTATAACAACAGAAACAAATAAAAGATTGAGATTAGCTGAAATTGCTAATGAAAATCCTGATTTATTTGATGCTGGTATAACAGATTGGAATGCTCGTATGAAAAAAACAGCAACAGGATATTTAACTAAAATTGATCCATCCTCTTTTTCATTTGGATTAATTGGTAAAAAAGACAATGTAGAAAAGTCTAAATGTAAATATATAATTAATGTTGAAGGACATAGTGCAGCATATCGTCTTAATTTTGAATTAGGTCTTGGTTCTGTTATTTTAATGATTGAATGTCGCTATAAACTTTGGTTTGAAGGACTATTAAAACCAAATATACATTTTATTCCAATTAAAGCAGATTTATCTGATCTTGTTGAAAAAGTTAAATGGTGTAATGCGAATGATAGTAAATGTCGTAAAATAGCAGATAATGCCAAGAAATTATATACAAAATATTTAGAAAAAGAAGGATGTTATGATTATTTACAAATGACATTTAATAATATGTCTAAACTAATGAATAAAGATTTTTTACAAATTAATTCAGGTAGAATAAGCAATAATGGTAATTCAAATAAAGCAATACAAAATAATATTAAAAAAGTAAATAAACTTGCTGTAATAACTATGTTCCGTGATACAGGAAATGGTTCAAGAGAAAAACAAAAAGAACAATTCATAAAAATAATAACATTATTGCTTGATAATTTATTTAGTGGTGTAAATGGAGGTAAAGGAAATAAAGGTACTAAATACAAGATATATATAATAGAACAAAGTGAAGATGGTGAAAAGTTCAATATAGGTAAATTAAAGAATATTGGATTTGAAATTGCATCAAAAGAAGATAAATATGATAATTATATATTCACTGATATAGATATTATACCAGATAGTGATTTACTTACTTATTATTTAAAACCTGTTAATGGATTTATGGAGTTAGCAGTTAGAGGAAGTAGATATACAGGAGATAAATTATTAAAAAAAGGATTTCCTTTTATGGGTTCAGTTATATCTTGTAATGAAGAAAGTTTTAAGAAAATTAATGGATATCCAAATCATTATTGGGGATGGGGAAATGAGGATGTTGATTTAACATTGCGAATTTTAGAAAAAAATGTTAAAATATATACACCAAAAAAAGGTGGAATATTAGATATGGAAGTGGGCGATGATGGTAAGGAAATCGCAGTGGAAAATAAAATGAGTAAATTACGGATGAATGAAAGTAAAGATACAAATAAAAAGGCAAAAACACTAATGTATAAAAATATGATGGATAAAAGTGGATTAAAATCATTGAAATATAAATTACTTTTAAAAAAAAAAATAGTAGATGATGTATTTCATTATAAAGTTGATTTAATGAAAAAAAGTGATTTAGAATGTTTAAGTAATGAAAAAATGACTAATGTAGATAGTAAATATAAAAAATTAAGAAATTTATCTGTTATAGATAGAGTATTTATATAATTATCAATTTATTAGTCATATGAATTATATATATATATTATATATGAAGGATTGTATTTTTGAAAGAAAATTTATAGAACCAACTGAAAAATATATTTGTATGTCAATGTCATTATTTTTGATTGATAATTATATTAAACACGATAAAAATAATAAAGAATATAATGTAACTCAATCAAAAAAAAATTTATATTTAAAAAACACTTTAATAAAAGCAAAACAATTATTAACTAATTATTTCCCTCCAAATTATTATTTAAGAATATATTATGATAATTCACTTGAGACTGACACAAGATTTAATAATATGATTAATTTATTTAAAAAATATAATAGAATTCAATTAATTAAATTTACTTGCGAGAAATTCAAATCACAAGATATAGGGCATATTCATTTATTTGGGACAATAATGAGGTTTCATCCTTTATTTGATAAAGAATCACCTAATATAAAAACATGTGTGTTTATAGATGCTGATACGGTATATAAACCATTATACCTACAAGAAATTTCGTTATTTGAGAAATCAGATAAATTAGTTATGGCATTTAATGGAATTTACCAATTATCATTTTATATTATTGATAATATGGATGATAGTATATTAAATAACATTCATTTACCTGCTGGATTAACAGTTATAAAAAAGACCGATATATTTAAATATGACTATTGGGATAAATATATAAATAATTTTTATAAACAAGATGATTTAAAATTCATAATGAATTATTTAGATTTTAAAAGATTTGGATGTCCTAAGAATGATACAGATTATGACAAACAATCATATTCTTCTTTTGAATACGGGGTGGATGAAATATTATTAAGTTTTATGGTACGGAAAATATTAACAGATACAGGAAATCAAGATAAGTTAGTACTTAAAATATTTAGGTCAACTAATAATAATTTTGTACTTAAAAGATTAAATTTATTTTTAGAGTATAATTATAACAGAAATAACAGAGTATTTAAATTATTCTTACAAGAATGTAAATTTTTAAATAAAATAACTTTTGATGAATTAAAAAAGCATATACTTAAAATGAAAACCAACCAGTTAAAATCAACATTATTTAATCATTTAAAAAATAATAAGTACTATGATTATTTATACTTACAAAGTTCATTAAAGAATATTATTACTAATTTCGATGAATTAATTAAAAATACATTAAAACATGACATGTATAAATATATAAAAGATTAATGATACTCTAAAAACAAAGATTATATATGTTTATATTAATATGAAGATTATTACTTTAAATGTTTTATCTCATCAATATACTAATTTTGCAAGAGGAGATAAAAAAGAAAAAGAAAGTGAAGATGAAATGAAATTACGATATGTAAAAATATATAGAGTATTACTTCTTTCACACGCAGATGTATATTGTCTTCAAGAAGTAGATATTTTATTATCTAAATTTTTAAAAGTTAAATTTGAAAAGGAAGGATATAATTGCGAATTTGTATATAATGACCCTAATAATGGCCTTATGACAATATGGAAATCTACTTATAATGTTATTTCTAAATTTAAAAAAAATATAACAAAAAAGTATTTTAATAAAGATAAAAGTTTTCCTTATAAAAAACAAATTGCTTATTTTGTTAAATTAAATATTGGGACTAATAATCCAATTATGATAATAAATACAAGATTATGGGGACATCCAGATAGAATTGATGTTCGTAAAGATGAATTAAATACTATTTTATTAACTATAAAAGATGATGGAAATTTAAATACCGGATTTGTAATATGTGGAGATTTTAATGAACCAGACTATAGAAAATTAGATGAATATATATTAAAAAGGAATGATATACATGATATTGGATTAAATATTTATAAAGATTATTTTAACAATCCATCATTTTCATCTTCATATCATCCGTGGAATTTAAATAGAGATACGGGAGAAATGTATGAAGAACCATCAGAACATAAATATAAAACAGTAGATTATTTTATTACTTCTAAAAATATAACTATTAATAAATGTATTACATTACCAACTGCTAATGGTATTGCTGGAATGGAAGAACCATATAAAAATAATAAAAGCACATATACATTTGATAAATGGCCTTCTGATCATGCATTATTTAATTTTACTATATCACTTAATTAATACAAAACGGTAATCGTATATTAAAAATTACTATATTTTTATTCTAAATATATAGTAATACATATGACAGTCTCTAAAAAAAGTATTAAGATGACTATAAAAAAATCTGTTAAGAATGGTACTGTTAAGAATGGTACTGTTAAGAATGGTACTATTAAGAATGGTACTATTAAAAGTGGTACTGTTAAAAATGGTACTATTAAGAATAAACCAAAAGTAAAAAAAACAATTAAAATAAAAAGAAAAATAGAACAACCAACTAATATTAAAAATAATTTTAAATTAGGACAAAGTGTTATTGTGAAAGATAAAGAAGGTCGTAATGTATATGCTAAGGTTGTTAAAATGAATAAAAATAAATTAAATGTAAAATATGTTGATAAAGATGTAATTGAAAAATATGGTAATGAAAATATATCAGTTAAGATAGAAGATGTTAAGAAAAAGCATAATAATAAAAAAGGAAATAGTATAGTATTATCTGTTAAAGAACGTACTGAACATCAAAATCGTATTAAACCTCTTTATTGGACTCGTCCATATGATAAAGAATTTCCTGAATGGATTAATGCTACATTTATAAAATATCATATGAATTCCGTTAAAAAATCTAAAACAGGAAATAATAATGAAAAAAACAATAAAACATCAACAATTAAAGATAAAAAAGTTTTTAAACCATTTTTATATCAAAATTTCCTAAGAGATTATTTACAATCCGCAAGTCCATATAGAGGTATATTATTATATCATGGTTTAGGTTCAGGTAAAACATGTACAGCAATTAATATAGCTGAAAGTTTAAAAACAGATTTAGATATTGTTGTTATGCTTCCAGCATCATTAAAAACAAATTTTATTGAAGATGGATTAAAATTTTGTGGCGATGATAAATATAAGTCTAATAATCGTGCTATTCATGACAAATATAAATTTGTTAGTTATAATGCTAGTAATGTTGCTAAACAATTAAAAGATATTGGTGATTTAAATAATAAAGTTATTATAATTGATGAAGTACATAATTTACTATCAATTATTGTTAATGGATTATTAGGAGGAGGTTCAAATGGAAGAGTAATATATGAAAGTATAATGAATGCAGAAAATACAAAAATAATTACATTAACAGGAACACCAGTTGTTAATACAGCATTTGAATTAGCAGTTTTATTTAATATGCTTCGTGGATATATAGAAATAACAATATTCCGTGTTGTAGATAAATATTTAGAACGTGATTTTGACCATATTGAAAGTATTATAATGGATAATCCATATGTAGATTATGTTAAATACAATAGAGGTAATAAAACATTTGATGTTCATATTATGGTTGAACATTGGAATAGTAGTTATAAAGATATTATAAAAGAAATTGAAGATACTGTATTAGAGAAAGAACAATTTACTATAAAATATTTTCATACACCAACTGGTCCTCAATTATTTACTGCTTTTCCAGATACAATTGATGGAGGAGAACCACGGAAATTCAATCAATATTTTATTAAAGACCAAGATGATGCAGAAGTATTAATAAATAAAAATTTATTTCAACGGCGTATTCTTGGATTAGTATCTTATTATGGAGACCAAAAGAAAGATTTTCCAGAAGTAAAAATGCATGATATTATAAAAGTTCCTATGAGTGATTATCAATTTGCTGAATATAATTTTGTTCGTGAAATAGAAAAAAAAGCAGAGAAACAAGGTGCTAAATCATCTAAAAAAGATAAGAAAAAAAAAACTAAATCATATTTTCGTGTTTTGTCTCGTCAATATTCTAATTTTGTATTTCCAGAAGATATTGAAAGACCGTGGCCAAATGAGAAATTGATGCTTAAAATAAAACAAGCTAAAACACAAACAGATAATGCTGAATCAGCAGAAGAAGTTGGTAATCTATTAAAAAAGATGGATGAAACAGACCAAAAGGTAAATACAAAAGCATTTAAGAAAAAATTAGAAGGAGCATTAGATGATTTAAGTAAAGGAGATTATTTATTATCTAAATCAGGTGCGTTAGAACAATATTCAGCAAAAATGGATGCTATGTTTAAAAATATAGATAAATCAAAAGGACTTGTATTTGGTTATTCTAATTTTAGAAGTGTAGAAGGTGTTGAAATATTTGCTCGTGTATTAGAAAAGAATGGTTATAAAAGATATAACCCTAAAAATGGAAGTAATAGTTCTTTTAAATTTAAACAGTTCGCAATATACTCTGGTTCAGAAGATTATGAAGAGAGAAAATCTATTGTTGAAACATTTAATCGTCCATCAAATAGTAGAGGAGAACAATTAAGAATTATATTAGCAACTGCTGCTGGTGCAGAAGGACTTGACTTACATAATATTCGTCAAATTCACATAATGGAGCCATATTGGAATGAAGTTAAAATTCAACAAGTGGTCGGACGGGGTGTTCGTAGAAAATCACATGAAGACCTCCCTGCTTCTGAACGAAATGTAGAAGTATTTCGATATTTAAGTACTTTTACTAAGCAACAGGCAGTTAAAGCAGTTGATAAATTAGGAACTGATGAACATATATTAGAATTGGCAATTCGTAAGAAATTATTAACAGATGAATTACTTGAATTATTAAAAGAAACTTCTGTTGATTGTTGGTTGAATAAAGCTGAAATTGAAGGTGATTATGAATGTTTTACATTTGGAAAAGGTGCAAAAGGTATTGCTTCTGTTCCAGATATAATGCAAGACAGATTATTTGATACAGATAAAGATGTTAAAATTAAAAAGAGTAGAGTTGTTGTTGGAAGAATTGATAAGAAAGACTTTGTTTTATTTTATGATAAAAAAACTAAGATGTGTTATAATGTTATTGATATATTAATGAAAAAACCAATTAAACCAAAAGCTGGAATGTTTAAGAAAAAGGTTGTTATTAATATTGAAGAAAAGAAAGTATATGATTTTAAAGATGCTAAATCAAGTAATCCTACTGTTATTGGTTCATTTAATTCAAATGGACGATTTATTTCAAAATAAATAATAGTATTTTTAACATTTAATAAATCTATTTATGTAAAATACATTTTGGATTATTTTTACATATTCTTTTACTTACACATGGTTTATTTAAAGTACATTCTTCATTATATACTTCAATATTGTCTTTTTTATAAATTCCTTCATATATGCCACCCCATGCTATATGAAATGGAGACCGAATACGACCTGGTTTTAATGGTTTTGATGATCTAAAAATAAACTTTGGTTGATTTAATGTTGGTTCATTTGGAATATTATGTTTTAGTATTGAAATTGTTCTTTTCATATTATATATTATAATATATCATATTTTTAAATAAGTTAGTTATTATGAATATAATGATTGAATTGCAGTTGTAATATTATAGTTATGGTCTACTAATGTAGTTTTTATAGTATCTGTATCTGTATTTTTAAAATATAAATTTTTTATATCTTTTGCAAGTTTATTAATAGCGCTTCTTTTTTTATTATTACGACCAGTAGTCAGTTTTATTACTAAAGCCCTATTTTTAAGTTCATTTAGATTTACATTTGGTGATGCCATTGCTCCTGCTCCTCCTGGTGCTGGTGGTGCCATTGCTGCTCTTGGTGCTGCCATTGCTGCTCCCGGTACTGCAGTTGCTTTTTTAGGTGTCGATTTATTTAATAATTGTATATAATCATATGTTTCTAATATTTGTTTATTTAATATATCTATAATATTATTAAATGGACTCCATGTAGTTCCTGGATATAAATCAGTTAATAATATTGTATTATTGCTTATTTCTAATGTACTATCTTTTAAATCACGTGGATAATTCAAACCAAGAACCACAGTTACTTCATATATTTTATCTAACTTAAATATAAAAGTTCTATTTTGTGTATATTTAAGGTCTGTTATTCGTTGATTATTATCTAAAATTTTGTACTCACCTGAAATTCTTCCTCTTGATGGTACTGATGCTGGTGCTGCTAATGATTCATTTATTCCTAACCTTATCCGTTCATTATCATTTAAACCAGCTGACACACTTTGTGATGCTGCTGCTCCTCCTGGTGCTGCTAATGATTCATTTATTCCTAACCTTATCCGTTCATTATCATTTAAACCAGCTGACACACTTTGTGATGCTGCTGCTCCTCCTGGTGCTGCTAATGATTTATTTATTCCTAACCTTATCCGTTCATTATCATTTAAACCAGCTGACACACTTTGTGGCGCTGCTTTACTTTCATTTTCCTCTTCTTCACTTTCACTATCACTACCACCTATCTGTTTTTGAAATAATTGAAAAACACCTTTTTGTGTTTCGTATCCTGCTTTTTGTAATCTTTTTTCTTGTTTTGCTATTCTACTCAATTTTTTACTTACAATTTTACCATCTTTATTGTATTTGAGGTCTTTCTTTTTTAAACCACCTCCTGTCATTTTAGCATTTCCATGCATGACCTGTGCTCGTGTCCCTACTCTTTTATTAAATGTTGAACTTTTGGTGTACATTATATTATATTATATATAGAGATTTTAAAGATGAAATATATTAGTAAATATGAAATAAGTTTATTACAAAAATAATAAAAATAGATTTTTATTATTTTTAATCTTTTTGTATTATCATCATAATATGACAAGTACAAAAAATATTGAGAAAATATATGTTAAAGATGTATATGAAAAAATTGCACAAAGATTTAGCATAACAAGAAGTGGTTATTATTGGAAAAGTATAACAAAATTTGTAAAAGAACTTCCAAAATATTCATTAATAGCAGATGCTGGCTGCGGAAATGGAAGATATATACAATTAAATAAACATTTTAATCTAAATCATCAATTTATAGGTTTTGATTTTTGTAAAGAAAATACAAAAATTTGTAATGAAAGAGGTTTTAATATTGCTGTTGCAGATACAAAAAGAATTCCTTATAGAGATAATACATTTGATGCTACTATATCTATTGCCGTTATTCATCATTTAGATACTATTGAAGGTCGTATATCTGCTTGTAAAGAGATAAAAAGAATAACAAAAGTAGGTGGAAAAATATTTATTCAAGTATGGGCATCAAATGTTCCTAAAACAAAGAAATTTATTAAAATAAATGATAAGAATGATTATTACATTACTTGGCAAGTAAATAAAGATACTATATTAAAAAGATATTATCATCTTTTTGATAAGGATGAGTTTATTGATATTGTAGAAAAAGCAGGAATTATAATTGAAGAGTGTTTTTATGATCATGATAATTGGGTTATAATTGGAAATACTTAATTATTTTTTTGATTTTTTTTATATTTTTCTCTAAAATATATTTAAATATCATCAAAATCACTATCACTTTCATCATCACATGGAGGAAGATCAATTCCAGCCATATAATCGTCAGATACAATCTTCTTAGGTTTTTCCTTTTTATCAGTACCACCTTCAAAATAGATTTCATCATTACTGTCATTAGACTTATCTTTGTTTAGAGGGTCATGAAGACCCATCTTACTTTTAAGAAATCTAACATCTGCATCTGAATATTTATGATTAAATTTAACAACAAGTTTATCATCTGGTAAAAGACTATAAATAGTATCTTTATCGCATTCTGCAATAACACAATCACCTAGATTAACACATCCTTTAACACCTTTCTTCTTTCCTCCTTTTCGTGTCCTACGCTTAGATGCTTCAATTGTGATGTGACAAAAGCCTAATGTATGATGGTTTGGAGAATTATCATATATTAAGCATTGAAGAATATAATTCCCGTTGCCATTTTTACTTTTAATCTGTGCCATAAACTCATCATCGCATGGCATTCGTGTCTCTTCTTCAACAAGCCCAACAGTTACTTTTTTACCATTCTTCTTCTTCATTGGCATAGTTAATATATATATGTATATTATTATTTAAGTAATATATCAGAAAATATCAAATTTTTTTATTATAATTATAACTTATTATTGTATTTAACGCTTCCTATTTAACACATATAATATATAGTTTAACGTCCCTTATTTAATAAATAAAGCATAACAATAACAAGAAATAGTGATATTATATATATGTATTGTGTTGTTATGTAATTTTTGTTTGAATTAAGAGAAGATTGAAAAGATTCTTGAACTGCATCACCTCTATCCATATAACTACTACCCGAATATATATCAATAGGAACTGTTTCAGTTGTTCCTCCAAGCGACGTTTGTTTAAAATATTGTTTTGGACTACCTATTAAATGTGAATCTGATGAAAATTCAATACAATTACTACCTTTTTCATCTTTTGATGCTGTTATACCATCTGCGCAACATCCATATTTACCATATTTTCCACAGGCACTCTTGCTTGTATATAATCCTAAATTATATGCCTGACTTTCTTGTGTAGAACCAGGTGGAACACTTGGAACTTGAAATTTCTTTAATTTTGATGGGTCTGGACTATATACATATGGGTCTGCTAGTTTAGTATATATTTGAGAACCAATTAATGATACTTTATTTTTTTTTGGCATCTTTTTATAAAAATTACATAATAATCCACCTTTACTGTCATATGAACTTGTCATACCAACACAAGATGGATTATTTTTACACCAACTTATACATTCTATTTTCGTTTTAAATGCTTTTTTTACATCAATCTGATGTTTATTTGCTGGACAAGAATTATATTGTTTAGATTTTGGTTGTCCTATTGGAACACATATAGCATCATTCTTTTCACTATCTTTTCCTTTACATAAATACTCTCCATTAAAATCACCTGTTGTTGTTGTTGTATCTAAATCTTGTTGATAAACAGCATCAACTGGTTTAAAACTGGTAGGACAACTTAATATTGTTGCACCTCCTATAATATCATACTCTTTCATATATAAATAATTTTGACTTGGTGGATTAGAACTTGATTGTGAAACAGGTAATCCTAAATCATCAAATGTATATATATCATCTATGCAAAATTCTTTATTTTTTCCATGTTTATCTGTTTGACATTTTTCAAATACATGATCATTTATACGAATTCCTTTATGTTTTTTTTTAGATGGTTTTCCTGTATGAGGATTACACAGCGGAGGAAGACATGGAGTAGGACCAGATGGAGCAGGTGGTTTAGGTGTAGGTTTAGGTTTATATTGACCAGTACAATAAGGACTATTTGGAGTACAAGTTTGTTGAGAAACTTTTAAACATTGTTCTACATTTGGGTCATATTTACAAAAATAATCTCCAACTGCTCCTTTATAACTATCACCGCCTTCTTTATAATCTTTATAATATGAATGATATTCAGAAGAATTAGGCATATTAAATCCTAATGTGTTTTTACATTTTGAAGGGTCTTTTATATATGTATCATATTCTGGATTATTTTTTTTAGATGATGTAGATGAATATAAATTACATTTATTGTCTCTTTCAGTATATACAATTGAATTATAATCACCCTTCTCTGCTATACAAGCTCTTTTACAATCATCTAGTGTTAAACCAGGATAACTTATTGTTTTTCCTTTTGAATTATTGTCCCATTCTTTTGGAGCACGAGGTGGCGATGCTTCTGTAAATGATTGCATTGCATCTGTTATACAACCATCTCCACAATCTTTTGATGAACTTTTATTATATTGATATATAGAAATTTTATTGTCAATTGAATCTATGTTATATCTTTCTGAATTAACATATTCTTTTGTTTTATACATTTCACATGTATTAGGTACATTTTCAATACTAAATCCACTACATTTATCATTATCATTACATGCAGTTGCACATGTTGCTGGTGTTTGAGATGAAAGTGAATCAATTGAACTTCCTGTTAATTCTTTTTTTTTATGTTGATTAAATCCACTCATTGGGTCTGAATCACATGGATATAATGAATTATATATTTCATCTGGATTTAATTTATTACATATAGTTTGTTTATTACCCTGGGGAAATGCACTTGTTCTATTTTTACAAGGAATAGATGGCATATTATAAAATGTTCCACTCATATATTAATAATAGCATATATAAAATAAATTTTATAATATAATTATATATTATAATATGTTATTAATTGCTGTTTTATACATATGTGCGGCAATAATTATGGTTGTTGCTTTGGCAATGAGTTCAAAAAGTATGAGAAAAAATAATTATAAATCTGATGATGAAGTTGTTACTGTAAAACAATACAGTGAAATTGTTATTGGAACAATGTTATTTTTATTGTTCTATATTGCCTATTTAATTACTACAACAGGAAATGTAGATATGTTTGATTTAATATATACAACAATTGCATTCTGTGTTGTATTACTTGGAGGAAAGGTTGTTGGTAATTGGGTGGATTACAACCAAGATTAAAAGAGTAAAAGGATGCCAATCCTTTTACTCTTTTAATCTTGGTTATTATTTATGAAGTAGGATTACAATCAATATTAAATCTAATTAATTAGATTTAATATTGGTTATTATTTATGAAGTGGGATTACAATCAAGATTAAATCTAATTAATTAGATTTAATATTGGTTATTATTTATGAAATAACAATCAAGATTAAATCTAATTAATTAGATTTAATATTGGTTATTATTTATGAAATAACAATCAAGATTATTATAAGTATTATTATATATAAAAATCTATATAATAATATATGTA
>Ga0233413_10001064_pt1 | contig 12363 bp, 13 predicted proteins | sample Na_anoxic_6_MG_FD_189019 | JGI IMG/M metagenome (GOLD analysis project Ga0233413, IMG submission 189019) | Seawater microbial communities from Saanich Inlet, British Columbia, Canada - Na_anoxic_6_MG | ecosystem: Environmental > Aquatic > Marine > Inlet | place: Canada: British Columbia... | reverse complement strand
TTAACGACTCTTGCGGGAAGGCAAATAGCAGGTCATAGCGTCCAAGTGAGTTGCCGATGGCAGCACTTTCGAGCAAAAACGGGTAACGCGAAGGGTTAAGGCGATGTAATGCGGCAAGATCTGATGGCCACGTGATAATGGTTTTGGTCGATGGCTTCGCGGGTTTCATCGTGTGGGAGCGGCTTTAGCCGCTCCGGTCAGATCCTGGAGAAGATCAGACTGCCATTGGTGCCGCCAAAGCCAAATGAGTTACTCAATACGGCTTTAATTTCCATTTCGCGTGCGGTGTTGGGTATGTAATCGAGATCGCACTGTGGATCCGGATTGTCGAGATTGATTGTCGGTGGCGCAACCTGATCGACGATTGACATAACACCGAATACGGCTTCAATTGCGCCAGCAGCACCGAGCAGATGACCGGTGGTGGACTTTGTTGAACTGACTGCAAGCTTATTGGCATGTGAGCCAAAAACAGACTTCATCGCACGTGTCTCGGCAATATCACCCAGTGGGGTCGATGTGCCATGTGCGTTGATGTAGCTGATTGCATCAATATCCAGACCTGAGTCGCGTACAGCCGCTTCCATGCACAGCGCTGCTCCGGCGCCATCCTCTGCGGGTGCGGTAATATGATGTGCATCGCCACTCATGCCGAAACCTGATACCTCGGCGAGAATCTCCGCACCGCGTTGCTTCGCCCCTTCGTAGTCTTCCAGGACCAGGCACGCACCGCCGGCTCCAAGAACAAAGCCATCACGATCGACATCCCACGGGCGACTGGCCGCCTGTGGATCGTCGTTACGTTTAGATAACGCACGAGCTGAACAAAAACCGCCAAGACCTAAAATGGTAATTGGTGCTTCACCGCCACCGGCCACCATCGCATCAGCATCACCATAGGCGATCATCCGGGCGGCAATACCAATGCTGTGCGTTGCACTGGTACACGCCGTCACCAATGCAATATTCGGTCCCTGAAAACCATGGCGAATCGAAACATGACCGGAGATCATATTGATAATGCTGCCGGGCACGAAAAACGGAGAAATTTTGCGCGGCGAACCTGAGTCAATGTACTTCTGGTAATTTCGCTCGATCGTTCCAAGCCCGCCAATGCCCGAACCAATGGCAACGCCGATGCGCGGCGCAGCGTAGCACTCCGTTGAAATACCAGATTGTTTGACGGCCTGTTCCGCTGCGGCTAATCCATAATGAACGAATTCATCAACCTTACGGGCATCCTTTGCCGGCATGTAATCGGCTACATCGAAGTTTTTGATACAGCCAGCAAATGTCGTACTGAACGCGCTGGCATCAAAATCTTCGATGGGTCCAATCCCGCTACGCCCGGCAACGACATTATCCCATGCAGTCGGAACATCATTTCCAACAGGGGAAATGATGCCCAAACCTGTTACGACAACGCGTCGTTTGGTCATATCAAATCTTCAATGAACGTCAGACATTCACGCTGATTGATCAGGAATCCGCGCAATGCGCGGATAATCAATCAGGCTGCGTCTGAACGGGATTTAATGAAATCGATGGCTTGCTGAACTGTCGTAATTTTTTCGGCATCGTCATCAGGAATTTCGGTTTCAAATTCCTCTTCCAGTGCCATGACAAGTTCAACCGTGTCGAGTGAATCTGCGCCAAGATCATCAACAAAAGAGGCTTTATTGGTCACTTCATCCTCTTTGACACCGAGCTGCTCGGCAACGATGTTCTTAACTTGTTCCTCAATACTGCTCATACTGGTTTCTTCCTCTCTAGTTAAAGAGTATTTACTTTGATTAATCCGGGAACCGGACTGGCCGGCGGCTATTTTAAGGGAATGTTCACGGTCGTGCTAGTTCTGGACAAAGTCTTTATATAGCACCGTCGGGCAGATCATTCTGCCCTTTAAATCATATACATACCGCCGTTGACATGGACGGTTTCACCGGTCATATAGCCGGCGGCTGGTGACGCCAGGAATAAAACCGCACTGGCAATGTCGTCAACACTGCCAAGACGATTGAGCGGAATCTGCTCGATCAGGCTGATTCTTTGCTCTTCACCCAGGCTTTGCGTCATTTCTGTTTCGATAAAACCCGGAGCTACCACGTTGACGGTAATGCCACGTGAGCCAATTTCTTTGGCCAGCGATTTGGAAAAACCAATCAGTCCGGCCTTGGCTGCGGCATAGTTAGCCTGACCCGGATTACCCATGGCGGCAACCACGGATGAAAGTGAAATAATGCGCCCATGCCGTGCTTTCATCATGCCCCGTAGTACTGCTTTGGACAGATGGAATACGGAGGTCAGATTGGTCTGAATAATCGTATCCCATTCCTCATCCTTCATACGCAGCATCAGGTTGTCCCGTGTAATACCCGCATTGTTGACAAGGATTGTTACCGCGCCCTCCTGGCTGCTGATATCCTTCAGCGTTGCAGTAATCGCTGCAGATTGACTTACGTCCAGTACAACTCCTCGGCCACTGACACCTGCAGCAGCGAAACGTGCGCTGATTGCGTCTGCGCCCTGGTCTGATGTGGCTGTGCCAATAACGGTCGCACCGGCCCGGCCAAGCAAGTCTGCAATTGCAGCGCCAATGCCTCGCGACGCTCCGGTTACAAGCGCAACTTCTTCCGACAAGGCAAACAATTGTGTGATTTGATTCATACCATCACCTGATAAATGAGCCGCGCATTATAACCGTGGTCCAAGCCGACGCCAGCAGTAATAGCTTAGTCCGGCACACAACCCACCGATGGCTCCCCACAGGTGCGCATCGGTGACTACGGGCCCTCCGACAATGCCTTCAGAAAGTGGCATTGCCCCCATCATCTGTTCCCAGAGCAGCTTACCGGCAACGACCAACAGCAGCCCCCAGCCCATGTGATAGCTGTGAGCTATCCAGCTCAGCGCGCCGAATACGAACAATCCGTGCAATGCGCCCGACATTCCGACTACCCAATAAGCATCAGGCGTAAACCAATACAGGCCCAGGCTTGAGGCTGCACCACAGACAAGCAGTACGATGAACCACACCATTGGCGGTGCCTCATCGGCGAATAACCAGCCGATCAGCATAAACCCGGCCATATTCAGCAGCAGATGGTTCCATCCCAGGTGAATATGCGCCAGACTTCCCCTGTTGCGAGCGCATCCTGATCGTAACGCAGCATGGCACGCCACTCATCGGGCATGGCCTGCAGCACTGCCATCAATAGTGCTACCGCCACCCAGGAACGCAGTTCTTGTAACGGTATATCTGAATAATATTCTTTAATAATAGGTACTAATGACATATTGATAATGCTATATATAGATCAAGTTTGTGACATTACCCGGCGCAAGACTGCAAATTTCAGCTCATAATGCGGGTGAAGTTACTGACACAGCCGAACAGTCGCTTTAGAGTGCGCCGGATCATCTCAAATATACGGACTATTTTCATGACATCGCGTATTACCCCATATCGGACCGGCAGTCATGGCGGGTTCACGCTCATCGAAATCATGGTTGTCGTTGTAATCCTCGGCATTCTGGCTGCACTGATTGCGCCTAACGTCATCAATCGTATCGACGATGCACAAAACGTTAAGGTACAGCAGGACCTGCGCGTGATTGAAAGTGCGCTGAAGTTATACCGACTGGACAATTTCCGCTATCCCGATACTGAGGCAGGTCTCGATGCGTTGGTCACGCCACCGCAGGATCCGAATGTTCGCTGGCCGGCCGGCGGATACCTGGAGCGCCTGCCAAAGGACCCATGGGATGAGCCTTACCTGTACCTGCATCCGGGCAACCAGGGCGAATTCGATATCTATACGCTGGGCCGGGACAAGCAACAGGGCGGTGATGGCATCGATGCGGACGTTGGTAACTGGACGCTGGACTGACTCTGGCGCCCTGCTACGCTTTAAGAATATGGCGCCGACACGGGATTCTTTATTATCAAGATATCAGCAAGCCCGGGGCTTTTCGCTCCTTGAGTTGCTCGTCGTTGTATTCATTATCGGCATTCTGGCCACCATGTTCACAATTTCGGTCGGCGTACTTGGTTCCGACTCTGATATCGATAAGGAAATGGATCGGCTGCAAGCGTTATTGGAACTAGCCCGTGAAGAAGCCGTGATGAATGGCCGTGAACTCGGCCTGCATTTCTATCCGGGCGGTTATGAATTTGCGACCTTCCAGGAAGACTTTGTCGAATATTACGACCTGGAAGATGAGGTGCAGAACCAATCAAAATGGGTCGTACTGGAAGCTGGCACACTGCTAAAGCCGCGCCAGTTACCCGCAGGTATTGTCATTGAAATAGAGATAGATGGCAGAGACATCGTGCTCAAGGAAAAACAACAAGCGGTGATGGATAAGTCTGATGATGACCCCGATCAGACTAAAGTCGAGGTTTACCGGCCGCAGATCTGGTTGTACTCGTCGGGAGACATGAGCCCGTTTGCAATTCGTTTTCGCAGGGAATTCGCCAACGATAGTCTGCAACTGGAATTCAGTGAAGACGGCACAGTTGAACTGAGTGAGGGTTGAAGGCCGTGAATTCCACCCAACGTCAAGCTTATTTTAGCTACCGCGGCTTTACTCTGATTGAAGTGCTGGTCGCGATGGCGATTCTGAGCCTTGGCATGATTGCTGTATTTTCCGGTATGAGTCAGTCCCTGAACGTGACGACTCGCTTGCGAGATAAGACGCTGGCAAGTTGGGTAGCGCTGGATCGTATTACCGAGCTACAGGTCACCGGTGAGTACCCGGATGCGGGTAACCGCAGTGATCAGATTGAGATGGCCCATATTGAGTGGGCCTATGAAATGAAAATCAGCAAAATTCCGCAGATTGAAATGCGCCGCATCGACATTACGGTCAGTTTTGTCGACTCACCGGATGACATTCTTGCCACTGTCATTGGTTTTATCGGGCCGCGTAAATCAAGTACAGCAGATGCTCAAAGCGAGCAAAATACCGGCAGTCGAAACAGCGACAGTACCTCTGGTGAAGGGTTTGGTAGCGGCTGGGAGCCCCCCCGGCAAAACCTCGGAGAGTCCGGGTGACTGACGTTAGCAATCCCTTGCTTTGGCAGAAGTCGCCACGGTCAACGGCCAGCGGCTTTACGCTGATCGAACTGCTGGTGGCGATGGCCATTTTCGGCCTGATTAGCGTCATGGCTCTGGGCGGTCTGAATGCAATTGTGACGCAGCAAACAATCGCAAAGAGTCAGATCAAACGTCTCAGCGCCTTACAGCGCACAGTGCGCTACATGACTGAAGACTTTGCACAGTTAAACCCACGTTACGTTCGCGACATCCTCGGTCAGGAAAGTGAACCACCACTGATTGCAAGTTCAAGCGACGGTACGCTGGTCAGGTTCAGCCGTGGCGGCTGGCGTAATCCGGTACCGGTAAAAAGAGGCACCCTGCAACGGGTCCAGTACCGACTGGAAGATTCGGTGCTGTACCGTGAATACTGGCCCGTCATGGATTTTCCGTTGGGCATGGAACCCAGGCAAATTGAGCTGATGGATGATATCGATGAGATCACCATTGAATATTTTGACGGCCAGTCACAGTGGCACCAACAGTGGCCCCCGCTAAGACAACAAGATTCAGACCTATTTATATACCCCCATGCCGTCAGAATTACGCTGAACCTGAGCGATTGGGGTGAAATCGTCAGGATTGTGGGCTTATTGCAGTGAATCGGCGCACAACAACACGGCAACAAGGTATCGCTGCAATAACAGCCCTGCTGGTAGTAGCTATTGCAACAATTCTCGCTACCGAACTTGCCTGGGAATTGTATATGGACATTCAACGCAGTGAAGCAATGTTGCTGCGAAACCAGGCCATGCAGTTCGCCTATGGCGCTGAATTGATGGCTGCTGATGGGCTGCGCAAGGACTTTGAAGCCGATGATGAAGACAATCAACACTGCGATTATCCGGGCGAAGGCTGGGATGAAGAAATCACACTACCATTTGAGGGCGGCATGGTACGCGGTAAAATTACAGATATGCAGGGCCGCTTCAACCTGAATAACCTGATCGTTGACGGCAAAAAAGACCAGGAGACGGTCGATCTTTTGTCTCGACTTCTCGAACAACTCAGTCTTGATCGTGATCTGGCAGCCAAAGTGCTCGACTGGATTGATCCAGATCAGGTTGAGGAATTTGGTGGAGCTGAAGACGGCGTATATACAGCGCAAATACCACCCTATCGCACCGCAAATACCTGGTTTACGACAACCAGTGAATTAATGGCTGTGGATGGTTTTATTGATCCACAAGCAACGGAACAAGAACAGGATATATTTCATCTGCTGGAAAGATACGTTGCTGCTTTACCCGGTATCCATAAGATCAACGTAAACAGTGCCGAGGACCCGGTTCTGCTCGCTTTATCAAAAGACTCGGGAGCACGTGACGCTGCCCCGCTACGGGCTAACCGACCGTATTGCGACCTGCTGGCTGCCGACGGCACCGAAGGAGCATTTATGGCCGATGCCGGAGATCTCATAGATGCAGATTTTGCGAACAAATTCCTTGATGTTGGCTCAAACTTCTTTCAACTTAAGGTGCTGGTAACCCTTGGCACTACCCAGTTCACTATGTACAGTCTGCTTTATCGCGATTCAAACGGACTCGTGACAACAAAGCTGCGTTATTTTGATACCAAATAAACGGACCGCCTGATGAATGGACCCCTAATTCTTTCGCATGGCTAATTATCTTGTATTGCGATTTTCCGATGTACCGACCGAGCCAGTCGAATGGGTCGTCGTCGATCAATTCGGTGCTCAACAGGGCCAGATTGAACATGGCGATCTCCAGGCTGCAGCGGATGCATCAGGTGACAAGCAGGTCATCGCATTGGTGCCCGGCACAAATGTATTGCGTGCAGTCATCGATATTCCTATCCGCAATCAGGCCAAATTATTGCAAGCAATACCCTTTGCCATGGAAGATCAGCTGGCAGGTGACATCGAAGAATTACATTTTGCCGCAGGTAAGCGTGACGAAAATAATCAGGTCCCTGTTGCAGTCGTAGAGCGATTGAAGATGGAAGCCTGGCTCGAACAGATCTCAGCTGTCGGGCTGAATCTTATCGGTGTCTATTCAGACGGCGATGCGCTCGGTGAAATGCCAAATACAACTATCCTGCTGGTCGAAGCGCAACGGGTGACACTGCGCGATGCAACCGGTCATGTCGCTGCGACGGATATCAACTCGATCGATGCATTGATCAATGTATGGGTGAATCAACATCAACTCACCGAAAGCGATGCTTTACCACCACCCATCAACCTGTTCATTTATGTGACTCCCGATTGTGAGTCAACAATACAACCGGTCATCGATCGATTGCGCCCTAAGGTTGAGACACTCGAAACTCTGGTATTGCCTGACGGCGGACTGCCGCGCCTGGCTGCACAAAGCATTGTCGCACCTGGTATCAACCTGTTGCATGGAGCTTATGCACGCCGCTCAACCTATGGCGCCTACTGGCCTGTCTGGCGTGCCTCAGCTGCCCTGCTTGCCGGCCTGTGCATCATACTGCTGGGCTTTAAAATCTTTGAAATCTCAAGCCTCGACAAGCAGGTCGCACAACTGGATAAGACTATCGATCAGGCTATCCATTACCTGTTTCCGGAGGTTCGTGAAATTCGCGATGCACGGGCATTATTTGACAGCAAAATAAGAGGGCTCGGCGCCATCAACCCAGGCGCGGCCAGTGGCGGATTTCTGGACACTCTGGATCAGATCGCCACTGCAATTGGCCCAAAGAATGCGGCAACTGCCACGATCGAATCGATCAATTATCGCTCCGGGATCATGGAGCTCAGGATTGTTGCGCCAAACGTTGAGACACTCGATAAAATTCGTGAAACAATCGCAGAGTCTGCAGGTTTGCAGGCAGAAATCCAGTCCGCCAACCCTGACGGTGACAAAGTACGTGGGCGCATGCAAATCAAGCGAGCCGGTGCCTGACAATGAAACAATGGTTCAATCAACTTGCACCGCGTGAACAATTGTTTGTCACTGTCGCCGGAATTTTGGGTGTTTTTACGCTGATTATTACGCTTGCTGTTCGACCGATCATCAACAGCACGACCACTGGACACGAACGCATCGAAGCAAAGCGTGAGCTGTTGTCTGAGCTGGAACGAGTTGCTGAACGTATCGGCCCGCAAAATATCAAGGGGGAAGCTTCATCAGGCACAGGAAATCAGTCGCTGGTCGTTGTTGTGGATCGCTCTACACGCGACCATGGCCTTGCCCCTTACCTGAAACGAAATCAACCTGACGGCACCAGCAGCATCAGACTGCGTCTGGAAAATGCGCCTTTTGATGCCGTCATAGAATGGCTTAGTGCAGTCAGAGATCAGCATGGATTGCGTACCACATCAGCTAACATAGATAAGGCCAGTGCAGAGGGTCGCATCAACTGCAACCTGACATTGTCGCGTGGCGGCAGCTAAAGATAGTGCGTAATAATTACCTGTTTATCGGTGTAGGGTTCGCCGCCTTTATCCTGTTCACGCTCACCTCTATACCGGCCGGCGTTGTGACCAATCAGCTACCCGATACTATTCGAGTCAGCGGTGTTAGCGGTTCGCTCTGGAATGGCACGGCACGATCCATCAATATCACCGACTGGCAGCTTCACGATGTGCATTGGGATTTGAATCCGGCTGCGTTGCTGGCAGGCCGACTGGCTGCGCATATTTCTGCAGATGTCGCTGGTGGGAAGATCAATACCGATGCATCAATCAGCCTGTTTGGTGTTATCAGCGTAAGCAGTCTTGATGCAGCGGGACCGATTGTGCCGCTTGCTGCCCAGATGAAAATACCTGTCTCGGGAGGCCGTTACAAAATCGAGTTGGCGGCATTGGATATTGCCGAAGACTGGCCAACCAGCCTCATTGGTTTTGTTAAGGTCATCGATGTCCCGCTCAATATCATGGGCGGTGGTGGTGGAGAGACTGGTAATTTTGCTGTTACGTTTGATACCGAAACAGTGCCGGAAGATGGTCGATTGTCAGGAACATTGTCGGATGATGGCGGTCCGGTTGAAGTTGGTGGCGTCATCATGCTGACACCACCGGGCAATTATGAGGTGCAGGCAAAAGTAAAAGCACGTCAAAATGCACCCAAAGATATCGCTCAGGCATTAACTCTCATGGGGCCTGTCGGCTCAGACGGGAAACGTGAACTCTCAATTGCAGGAACTTTGTAACTCGTCACAATCAACAATATGAAAAACCTGCAATAACGGGAAATATAACGCTGTGCGCACTTCTCGCTCTTCAGACTCACTCAGCGCATTGCGGTAACGTGTCAACTGAGGTCGGTAGCGCACTGCTTCTGATTCAAGAAAATGCTGCAGATCTCCACCCTCGTGGCTGCTTGTCTTGTAATCGATTATCCAGCGAATACCGTCCGCACAAATAAATGTTCGATCGATCACGGACTGTTCGAAATCCAACAAACCACATACGGTAATCGGCAGCTCCACCGAGGCATCGTCATGCTGATCCGATAGTATCCAGCGACCTTTCTGATCTCGCAGTGTTTTCTTTAATGCATCGGCAACTCGATTCTCGGCTGTTTGCAACATACGCTTCTCGGTACCCAGTTGCCGAAGTTTGCGACGTAAAGCTGGTCGTTGGCGATCAATTTTATCGTCACCATAACTATCTACACCGTTAACAGCTATCGACTGTAACCACAGATGCACAACTGTTCCCACATGTTTTGCCCATTGTGAAGCCCACTCGAATTCAACAACCTCTGTATCATCTATATCCACCATCGGAATATCTGTTTCCACAACCTGATGCAGGCGTTTTATATTCACCTCAAACCATTCAGGCTCTCTTTCCCAGGCAGGTGGAATGCTGGCGGGTATTGGTAGCTGCTTAATCGACTCAGCCAAAAATTTATCTTTTACCGCCGGCCAGAAACGAGACAACAGCGTAGAGTTATCCGGTTGCATAATGTCATCTGAGTTCTTCGGATCACGCCTTAATTGTGCAAACAGGTGCAAACGACGTTTGGCCCGCGTCGTGGCAACATATAACAAGCGCTGCTGTTCGTATATTTCCTGCTGCTTTTCAAAACGCCATAATAAATCAAACAGTGGTTCCGACTTTTCGGTTGTCGGTTTGATTGGTGCAACAACCAGCGACTCGTCTCCATCAGTCCGCGGCAATTCATGAAAAAGCAGCGCTGGTTTCTGGCTGGTACGAGTCTTGTAACCAAGGCACGGCAGAATAACCGTATCAAACTCCAGTCCTTTGGCTTTATGCATTGTCATAACCTGAACACGGGCATCAACACTGCTGCGCGTAATTGGCTTTTCAGCCAGTCGTTGCATTAACTCTGCCCCATCAACGCAATCGCTACCCTTTTCAAGGGTGCCCAGGAATGTCAGGTAGCGTCTGGTTAACTCATCATCAGCAGCATTCGTAAACGTCTGCGGGCCTTGCAATCGAACCCAGGTCCCTTCTATGAGTTCACGTAACCCAATTGCACCTCGTCGTGCGAGCGTTGCTGACATGATGCGTTGAAATGCTGCCAGCCTTGACTGGCCATCGACGCTGAGATTTGCGCAGATGTCCGGGTCATTTATTGATTGCCACAGGCATGATTTGTGATCAGTGGCAGCGAGTGCGTGCAAATCTGCAAGTGATAGCCCGGTCCAGGGTGCACGCAGGCAAGCCAGCCAGGCAAGTCGATCACCCAGATGTATGACTGCCCGGGTAAGCGCTAGCAAGTCCAGCACAACCTGTTGATTATCCAGGTTCTCCAGATCCGTAGCTGTATAGTTGATATCTGCGCTGCGCAATGCGCTGCAAACCTCGCGCGCATGACTGCGACTGCGCACCAGGATCCCAACAGAATCTTCCGGGTGGTTGCTGAGCGCATCACCAACCAGAGTTGCGACCCTCAGTGCCTCATCCTCACGTTGCCCATGTTCAATGATATGCCAGTAAGCACCAGAATCTGGTGAATTATCCTGCCACGGAGTACTAGGCTCGAATTGAACCGCACCCGTCGCAGCATCATTGCCCTCACCCATAATTTGTTTAAACAATGCATTGAACCAGTCAACGATTGCCAGGTCTGAGCGGAAATTTGTCCTGAGTGTTAGCGAAACAGGCTTAAGGTCCCCGATACCATGCTGCTGTGTCTCAATAAACAGGCCGACTTCCGCTTCACGAAATCGATATATCGACTGCATTGGATCGCCCACGAGGAACAGGCTACGCCCGGCTTCATTTGGCCAACCTGTCGTTAATTGCCTGATCAGGTTGTATTGCGAACGTGATGTATCCTGAAATTCATCGACCAGGATATGCTGAATCTGGTAATCAAGTGCCAGCCCAAGTTCTGTCACGTTGTCATCTGAACCAATTGAATTCAACGCTTCCTGCGCAATTTCCGTGTAGTCGGTTTGGCCGCGCTCAGCAAACAGTTGTTTCAGGACTGCAACCATGGCCGGCAGCACCGGGAACAACGCAGCCAATACATGCCATTGCGTATCACTGTAGTGCGGATCGGGCAAAACCTGTACGTTCGCTAACGCGGCTTCAAACCGCGGATACGCCAATAATTTATCCAGCACATTCAGTGCCTGTTGTTTTTCCGCCTTGCGGGCAGGAGGGAAACCAGAGTTCTTATTCAGAGTTTTGCGCCAGCTACCACTTTTGGTCAGCAATATGTCCGCTGCTGTACGCCACAATGACAAGTTTTCAATACTCAGCTCAGGCAGTTCCTGCTGATATGACCATGCAATCACCGCAGCATCCGGCTGAATGTCCACAATGCCTGCGGCCGCATCCTGTAACAAAGTTAAGATGCTGTCGCCGAGTTCAGGTGGAATCTTATCTGTAACAACGTGTAATTGGCTTTCGATAAGCTCACCGAGCGTAGCTTCGAGCCAGCTCCTCAGTGCGGCAGGATCTTCAATCTGGCCGGTACCTATTTTACGCAGCCACTGGTCTCGACGTTGCAGCATCATCTTGAGTAATGTCTCAAGCCGATCAGTGACATTGTCGCAGTGTGCCAGCAGCAGCCTGACTGCATCGCCGAGTTCGCCCTTATCCTGACCAAAGGCAATGGTCCGTCTTGCCACTTCTCGATACAGTGGGCCCGTATCTTCTACCAGTGAATTTGCAGCGGTAATACCGCTGGTGAGTGGTGCGCGACGACCTATACGCGAATTAATTGAATCTATGGTGCCGATACGCAATCGTGCCGGATGGCCCGCCAATCCCCAACTCAACTGCTCATCACGAGCAACTACTGCGCAGGCAAGCTCATAACCGAGCAGCAGATGTGCTTCATCTGGTTGTTCA
>Ga0233413_10001063_pt1 | contig 12377 bp, 10 predicted proteins | sample Na_anoxic_6_MG_FD_189019 | JGI IMG/M metagenome (GOLD analysis project Ga0233413, IMG submission 189019) | Seawater microbial communities from Saanich Inlet, British Columbia, Canada - Na_anoxic_6_MG | ecosystem: Environmental > Aquatic > Marine > Inlet | place: Canada: British Columbia... | reverse complement strand
CTCTTTCCGTATCTTTCTTTGTTTATAGGGCGTGTTGCCCTCCATCGACTTCAATGATTATTTTCTTTTCAAAGCAAACAAAATCAACAATATATCTTCCGATTGGCTGTTGCCTTCTGAATTTCAATCCTTCCATTCGCCTAACTCTCAAATATCTCCACAATAACATCTCTACATCTGTTGATCTCTTTCTGAGAGTTTTAGCTGTTTTTATAATAAGCTGGGCCATCTTCTAATGCCCCTCCCCTTACCCCCTCCCACAAGGGGAGGGGGATAACTTACCCACTCATTTTGGGAAAGAGCCATATTTAAAATCTCTATAATCAGCGAACATCTGCGTCCAAAAAGAATTTCCTATGCTATTAAATCATGTCCTTTTCAATTCCCCTGGCCCATCCAAGGACGTTTTTGATATATTCATTAATATTCCCATACCTATAAGATTAACAACGAGAGAGGAACCACCATAACTTATAAAGGGAAGTGTTAATCCCTTAGTTGGTAAAAGGGCCATTACCACGCCCATATTAACTATTACTTGCACTGCCAGCATACAACTTATCCCTAGTGCAAGATAGGTCCCAAAAAGCTCGGGCGCATGCAAGGCAATCTTAATCCCCCTGATTATAACAAAAACAAACAGGATCAATAAAACACTCACCCCTATGAATCCAATCTCCTCAGCAATGATTGACAGAATAAAATCAGTATGGGGCTCTGGGAGATAAAAAAGTTTTTGCTTACTATTGCCAAGACCGACTCCTGAGAACCCACCTGAACCAAAGGCCAAAAAAGAATGGATTATCTGAAATCCAAACCCTTGAGGATCTTGCCATGGATTTAAAAATGCCCACCACCGATGAAGCCTATACGCGGTATGGGATATCAGGTAAAAACCAATAGGCGTCAGGAGACCTAAAAGGACAAGAAGCTGCCCTAAATTCACTCCACCAATAAAAAGAAGGATTAACATCCACATTCCTATAATGACAGCTGTTCCAAGATCTGGCTGGAGAAGAATGAGTATCATAAATATTGCCGCCACCAATAAGGGCGGTAACAGCCCATGAAAGATAGTTCCCATACGCTCAACGTTTTTACTCATGCTGTAGGCCACGAAAATTGCCAGAGACAATTTTACTGCCTCAGATGGCTGGATTGAGATAAAGCCAAACCTGAGCCACCTTTGAGCACCTGCCACTTTAACTCCAAAGCCTGGTACAAAAACGAAAATTAACAGAATTACACTCAATCCCAAAAAAAAGTAGACTAATCTTCTATAGAAAAGGTAGTTAATATTTTTTGTCAACATCATAAGAAAAAGCCCAAAAAGACAAAATACACCCTGCCTTTTAAGATAGTAATAGTGATCTCCATATTTCTCTTCGGCCAGAATTGAACTGGCTGAAAAAACCGCAATTAATCCAATGCCAATCAACAGGAGAACAGCGATGAGGATAACAGGATCATAGCTGTAATTAGCTGTCTTCTTTGACACCATTTTTTAATCCCCTAACCGCATCTTTAAAGACCTCTCCCCTATGATTAAAATCCTTAAACATGTCAAAACTCGCGCATGCTGGTGCAAGGAGAACCACATCTCCCTTCTGGGCCTGATTAAATGCAAGAGATACCGCATTAATCATACTGGTTGCCATGTCCCATGATATTTTATTGCCAAATGCCTCTGATAAAAGACCACTTGCCTCCCCTAAGAAAATAGCCCATTTTACCTTCTCAGACACTGCCTCGACAAACCGATGATAATCGCTGCCCTTATCCCTTCCCCCGGCAATCAAGACAACTGGTTTTGAGAAACTGGCAATAGATTTTATAGCTGCATCTATATTAGTAGCCTTGGAATCATCATAAAAAGTTATACCTCGTACAATATCTACACGCTCAATCCTATGGGGCAAGCCCTGAAAATGATCGATTACCTCTTGTATAGCAGAGGGAGGTATCTTAAGGATCAAACATGTTATAATTGCAGCCATCAAATTTGTTTTATTATGCTTGCCTGGTAATGAAAATCTTTCCAGGTGAAATGTAATTGACGCCTCCCCTGGAAGTTTGGCCGCTATACCACCATTTTCTAAAGCTGCAATCCGGTCAGGTTTACTCTCCAATCCATACCTATATACTGTAGGTCCATTTTTAGGCTGCTCCTTTCTTAGCAAGAGATCATCATCATTTAATATGAGGATCTGCTCAGGACCCTGGTTTGCAAATACCCTCTCTTTAGACCTAACATAGGAGGTATAATCTGCATATCTATCAAGATGATCAGGGCTTATATTAAGAATCAGGGCCATGAGAGGGGAAAAGGTTTGGGTGGTATCAAGTTGAAAGCTGCTTACCTCTAATACCACATAATCAAGCTTCTGCTCTCCAGCTATGTAATACATAAGTGGGCGGCCGATATTTCCGCCAACAAATACGCGTTTTCCCCCTTTACGGAGCATCTCACCTATTAAATTTACAACCGTTGATTTACCATTTGTTCCAGTTACAGCTATACATGGTGTTTTTAAATATCTGCTCGCAAGCTCTATCTCTCCTATTATAGGAACTCCCTGATCCCTGGCCTGAGAGAGTGGCTTGATATCAAGTGAGATACCAGGGCTTACAACAATTAAATCCGACTCTAAAAAGGACTTTATCCTGTGCCCACCAAATTCAAGTTTGACTCCTGATCGAAAAAGATCAGCTACAACATCCTTATTAAAATCAGCCTTCTTTCTCTTTTCACTCACGGTCACTTGAGACCCTTGCCTCACAAGCCATTTAGACGCTGCAAGGCCACTTTCACCAAGCCCTACTACCAGAACATTTTTTTTAATTTTCGATTGCCAATTAACAATTCTCAATTATCTACCTTAACTTAAGTGTACTCATCGAAAGCAGAGCAAGCATAATCGCAATAATCCAGAAGCGAATGGTTACCTTTGGCTCTGGCCATCCCTTGAGTTCAAAATGATGATGTATAGGGGCCATTCTGAATACACGCCTTCCGCCAGTTATCTTAAAGAAGCCTACCTGCAAGATTACTGATAAGGCCTCAACCACAAAGAGGCCACCAACCATGATAAGGGCTATTTCATGCTTGCTAATTATGGCTATCATCCCTAAGGCAGCCCCCAGAGAAAGAGAGCCTGCATCTCCCATAAATACCTGAGCAGGATAGGTGTTGTACCATAAAAACCCCATGCCTGCTCCTGCTACAGCGCCGCAAAACACAGAAAGTTCTCCTGCGCCGCTTACATATGGAATTTGCAGGTAATGGGCAATCTTTATGTGTCCAGCAAGATAAGAAAACACAAGATAACTAAGGAAAGCGATAATAATCGGCCCTATAGCGAGACCATCCAATCCATCGGTTAGATTAACTGCATTGGATGCACCGACAACAACTAAAATAATCAAAATAATGTAAAACATCCCAATGTTAGGGAGAAAATTCTTAAAAAACGGGAAACTTAGCCTTGAATCAAAACCGGTGTACTTGTACAGGGCTACTCCAACAAGAGCGGCGATTCCGGCCTGCATGGAAAATTTGCACCATCCTCTCAATCCTTTACTGCTCTTTCTTATTAACTTAAGATAATCATCCAAAAAGCCAATAGCACCAAAAAGCAAAGTAACAAGCAAGACCAGCCAGACATACATATTTTTTAGATCCATCCAAAGAATTGACGATATAAGCACTGAAATCAATATAAAGGATCCGCCCATAGTTGGTGTTCCAACCTTATTTTTATGGTTGGGAGGTCCATCCTCTCTGATATACTGACCAATCTGGAGTCTGCTTAACCTTGGAATGATCCAGTATCCAAGAAGTAAAGAAAGAATAAGCGCAGTCAGGGTTGCATAGATAGTTCTAAAGGTTATGTATCTAAATACATTCAGAAAGGAATAATCAGCATGAAACATATAAATCAGTTTATATAGCATTCTTCTATCCCTTGCTTAGCCCAAAATATTCACTCATAGCCTCAACCACCTTATCAAGGGCCGCCTTTCTTGAACCTTTCATGAAAAGAATGTCACCCTTTCTTATATGTGCCTTTATTGAATCACTCATCTCAGCATGAGTAGTTGCAATGTGTGTCTGTTTTCTGTCCATACCCCCTTGACATGCCCCTTCTATAACGTTGCGCCCATGTTCACCCAATACAACTAAATATCTTGCTCCCATATCAGCTACCAACTGACCCGCATCAAAATGGTATTTTGAAGACTCTTTGCCTAATTCCATCATCTCTCCAAGCCCTATTACCAAACCCTGTTTCTTTCCTACCAAGCCCTTAATAGTCTGTAGTGCCGCCCTGAGAGAAAATGGATTGGAATTATAGGTATCGTCAATAATCCGTATACCGCTATTCAAATCTATAAAATGAAAACGACCTTTAAGTGGCCTAAAACTACCTAAACCCTGGGCAATCAATTTATTTGATATAGATAAACAAAATGCGATAGCCGCTCCACTTAATGCATTGAGGACATTATGAAGACCTGGGTAATTTATTCTGACGGGTATCCTCTTGCCATTTATATAGATATTAAAGGCTTGGGCGCAGTCTCCGATTTTTTTTATGCTTTCGGCCCTTACCTTATTCGTCTTCCCTAATCCAAAAGTAATTACCTTCCCTTGAAATGTTGGAGCCAGCTGCTTATATACTTCATCATCGCCATTCAGAATTGCTGTCGACTCCTTAGACATCACTCTTAGAAGTTCCCCCTTTGCCCTCATTACCCCATTTAAATTACCTAAACCCTCTAAATGAACTCTTTCTACATTGGTTATTAGTCCTATATCAGGGTCAGCAATCTGAGTTAGCCTGGCAATCTCACCGGCCATGTTCATACCCATCTCCAAAACAGCCAACTTGTGATGTTTTTGTAGCATTAAGATCGTCAACGGCAAGCCAATGAGGTTATTAAAATTACCAGGGCTCTTCATTGTATTCGCCTTTAGGGACAGAATAGAGGCGGCCATTTCTTTTGTTGTGCTTTTACCATTACTTCCGGTGATGGCGATCACCTTTCCTCCCCACTGCTTCCGCCACCATAATGCCAAATCACCCAGGGCCTTGAGGGTAGATAAGACATTAATTACAACCAGATTATTATCTAAAATCCTTTTAGGTAGAGTGGCGTCAGACTCCACAATTACGCCAATAGCTCCGGCATTAATTGCATTGTTTAAAAAATTATGGCCATCATATCTCTCTCCCTTGAGGGCCAAGAAAATATGCCCAGGAGTCATTTTTCTTGAATCAGTTGAAAGACCCTTTACGAATTCATCTGGTGAACCAGATATCTGCCTTCCATTTATTGCTGAAGATATCTCCTTACCGGTTATTTTACCCCATTTTGCTGCCATTTTCTTACTGTTTGTTGTATTTACCCAAGAAACTCCTAACTGGTTGCCAGCTCTACCTCCTCAATATCATTAAAATATCTCTTTCTGTTTCCAATAACCTGATACTTTTCATGCCCCTTACCGGCAATTAAAATAACGTTTTCATCCTCTTTTTTCGCCATCCTGACAGCAGCATTGATCGCTTTTCTTCTATCCAAAATAATTTCATAACCCCTTGCGTTAGATGAAAAATCTAATTCAATTCTCTTTAATCCTGATTCTTTTACTCCAGCCTCAATCTCATCGACAATCTTTGCCGGGCTCTCCCCCCGTGGGTTGTCTGAGGTGATTATTGCAAAATCACTATAAATACCTGCTACCTTACCCATATCTGGCCTTTTGCCCCTGTCCCTGTCACCTCCACATCCAAAAACGGTGATCAACCTTCCTTTAGTAAGTTGTCTCAATGTTTGAAGGGCCTTTTCCAAGGCATCAGCGCTGTGGGCATAATCAACAAATATGGAAAGTCCTTGTTTGTTCTCAACGTGCTGAAGTCTGCCAGGAACAAATGCAAGCCTTTTTATGCCCCTTGAAATAGTATTGAGATCTATATCAAGACTAAAGGCAACTGCTGCAGCCGCCAGTATGTTATAGACATTCATCTGCCCAAAAAGGGTAGATGCAATAGGTATATCCCCAGTTGGTGTAGTCAATCTAAAATGTAATCCCTCTGCACTGAAATTAATATCGGCAGCCCTTAATAAACAATTATCTCCAAGGCCATAACTCACAGTCGAAGCCTTTGTTATTTTTTTTAACATCCTCCCCTTTGGGTCATCCATATTGATTATTGCCTTTACTTTTCCTTCTTCTCCCAATGAAGAAAAGAGTAAAGATTTTGCCTTAAAATACTTTTGCATTGTTGAGTGGTAATCAAGATGATCCCTAGAAAAATTTGTAAACAGTGCCCGTGACCAATTCAATCCCCTTACCCTTCCCTGCTCTAAAGAATGGGATGAAACCTCTATTATGATATCGGTCACGCCAGCATCTCTCATTTCACCCATTATCTTCATCAGGTCACTAGATTCAGGTGTTGTTAAGGATGCCTGAAAAGATTTTTCCTTATATCTATGATTGATAGTCCCAATAACCCCTACATTCCTTCCTTCCTCTTTTAATATCGACTCTAGAACATAACTTGTTGTTGTCTTCCCATTAGTGCCAGTGATACCTATTAAATTCATATCCTTAGATGGATAATTGTAAAACCTGGAAGCCAGCTCAGAAAGTGCAGCCCTTGTATCAGGTAACCTCACAATAGTTACGTTTGGAAAAACATTCTCAACATTTTCCACTACTAATGCACACGCACCTCTCTGAACGGCATCAGCGAGATACTTATGACCATCTTGAGCGCTCCCTTTCACAGCAACAAATAGATAGCCCTTTTTGACATTCCGAGAATCACTTGTCAGCCCTTTGATCTCAAGATTTTCATTTCCATGTTGTTCCAAGATAGGTTGACCATTTAATAGGTAATTAAACCTCATTGTCCGTTGTCCGTTGCTTCTTAACTTTAGGCACTTTAGGCCTTCATGCTGGCGGTCTAAATATGACAGTAAGTAACCTGTCTTTTTCTAAAGGTGTACCAGATTCTGGAACTTGTTTCACAACCATACCACTTCCCTTAATAACCACTTTCAAACCTAATTGTTTTGTTTTCTTTAAAACATCTCTCACCCCAAGCCCTATTAAATTCGGTATTGAACCGGGAAAATCAGAGCTAAGGGCTACTATTTTCTTTTTCCTTTCAATAGGATGCGAAAAATCTCGTTGACCTGCCCGCAACGTTCTCGCTTTCGAAGCAGACAGGGAACCTGCAGGCGGAAATGATGGAGCCACATTGAGATGGTTAAGAGTCCAGTAACCAACATCGCTAAAAACAGGAGCTGCTACAACGCCTCCATATGGAATTCCCTTTGGTTCATCAAGGGCAACCAAAATTACTAAAGCAGGTGAATCCGAAGGAGCAAAGCCACCGAAGATGGCCACAAATTTTTTATTCGAATAGGTTTTTTTTATTGGGTCGACCTTTTGTGCAGTCCCTGTCTTGCCAGCAGCAGAATATCTTTTTATTGCGGCTTTAGGGGCGGTTCCATCCTTTCTGACTACGCCCTCAAGAACACGTCGTACCTTCTTGGCTGTTTCAGGCGATATGACATCCCTTCTGATTAAGGGATAAAAATTTCTTATTGTTTTCCCTTTCTGATCAACGATTGATTTTACTATATAGGGTCTCATTAGATGCCCACCATTGGCTATAGCCCCAAAGGCCATTGCTAATTGCAAAGGAGAGACCGATATGCCCTGACCAAAACAGAGGGTACTTTGCCCTATCAGCCTCATATTTCTGACAGGCCTTAGAATTCCTTTTCTTTCACCTGGAAAATCTATCCCTGTTTTCTCACCAAAACCAAATCTTTCTAAATAATAATTGAAGCGCTCTGCTCCAAGCCTCTGGCCTATTTTTATTGCCCCTATGTTACTGGAAAATTTAATTATCTCACTCACCTTTAACATCCCAAATGGGTGGCTATCGTGAATAATAAAGTTTCCAACTGCATGCTCTCCCTTTTCACAATTTATAACTGTTTCTGGACTAATTACACCTTCTTCCAAGGCACCGGCTAAAAGAAATGCCTTTTGAGTAGACCCAGGCTCAAAGCAGTCAGTAACTGCCCTATTCCTCCACTTATATGGTTGGTACTGCCAAAAGATATTTGGGTTAGATTCTGGCATCACTGCCATAGCCAAAATCTCGCCTGTCTGAGGCCTCATAACTATGCATACACCACTTCTCGCTCTTGATCCTTCTACAGCTTTCCTAAGAGCCTTCTGGGCCTTATAACTAATATCCTTATCCAATGTTAAAATAAGATTAAAAGGGTTCTGCTTTTCTATCCTTAGTCCATCAAAAACAAGAGGCCTGCCAAGAGCATCATGAATCCTGCTAAACCGTGCTTCTTGTCCCTCCAAATACCTATTATATTTTAATTCTATACCCTCAAGGCCTTTGTTATCCTGGCTTGCAAAGCCTATAACATGGGCTCCCGTTTCCATGCATGGGTAGTAACGCCTGCTCTCCTTGGTAAAATCTATTCCGGTTATGTTAAGCTTCTTAACGCTATTGATCTCTTCTGGGGTTATCTTCCTCTTAATCCACACAAAGGGACGAGAACTATGTAATTTTTTTAACACATCCTTTTTATCTAAATCCAAGGCCCTGGCAAGGTGAGTAGCTGTTGTCCTCTTATTTTTTACCTTTTTCGGATAACAGTACAGTGAATCCACCTCAATGCTGAGCGCTAATTCCTTTCCATTTCTATCAAAAATGGTGCCTCTCTGACTGGTAAGGGTAAGCTTTCCTGTATAGCCCTTCTTAGCCAAAGATGAAAGCTGACTCCCTTTAAGAATCTGTAGTTGATAGGCCCGTAAAAAAATGAGGCAAAATACAAGGAAAAAACATATCCCTGTTATATAAATCCTGATCCTTATCCATTTTTTATCTTTTATTCTCATGGCAAGAAAACTATCTGTTGAGGCAATGGGTATTTTAAACCAAACTCTTCACCTGCCTTTTTCTCCAAACATTCAGGTGATTTCAAAGAAGCTATTTCTAACTTCAGCTTTCTATTGTATTCCTCGATTTTTTCTATCTCTTTCTTTATTTGGCTCAATGAATACCCAATCTGTGTCCTTTTAGAATTCAGCCAGACATGAGAAATTCCTACTAATAAAAATAAAAAAAGCATCATTACAAAAAAATGGAATAATTTTATAGATCCACTTTTTTTCTTATTCATTGTGAGTTCTTTCTGCCACTCTCATTATAGCGCTTCTGGCTCTCGGGTTGACATTCACTTCCATATGGCCAGGCCTAAGCCCTTTTCTTTTTAAGGCCTTCATAAGGGGAGAATTAATGTCAGGAAAAACAGGGAGCTTTCGAGGAAATATGGTATCTTTCTCACGTTGGTGAAAGGCCTGTTTAACAAGCCTATCCTCCAATGAATGATACGATATCACCACTACTCTTCCCCCTTTAACAAGCAATGAAGGGCATTTCTCTAAAAAATCAGCTATATTTTCTAGCTCCCTATTAACAGCTATCCTAAGCGCCTGAAAGGTCTTGGTAGCGGGATGTCTTTTCCAAGGACGATATTTAGCAGGAATAGTAGCTTCAATAAGCAGGGCTAATTGCCGGCTTGAAGTTATAGGACCTTTTCGCCTCTCTTCAACAATAGCCCGAGCGATCAACTTGGCCCATCTCTCCTGAGCATAAACCCATAGAAGCTCCTGCAGCCTTTCCATGGATAGAGTATTCACTAATTCACTGGCACCTGCACTCTTGTCCTCGTCCATTCTCATATCCAAAGGTTCATCCTTTATAAAACTAAAACCTCTGCCGGACGACTCTAACTGATAGGACGACAAACCAAGATCTAATAAAATCCCGTTTACCTTATCAATTCCGATTCTTTTAAGTACCCTATCTATAGCAACGTAGCTTTCCTTAACGATCCTGACGCTGTCTCCAAAAGGAGAAAGTCTTTCCTTGGCTAACCGTATTGATGATCTATCAATATCTAAGCAAATCAGCTCTCCCTTGGGAGCTATCCTTTTACAAATCTCCAGACTGTGTCCGCCAGTGCCCACTGTCCCATCAACATATATCCCCTCAGGAATAGTAATCAGATACTGAATAACCTCATCAACCATTACCGGTTGATGAGAAATTGCCATCTTCTCCCCCTATCAAATTCCCATATCGGAAAGAGATTGACTTATCCCTGGAAAAGATTTCTTAGCCCTTTCGAACTCTTCATCCCACTTGGCCTTATCCCAGATTTCAAATCTGGTTAAATGACCCACTAACACTACCTCTTTATTTAATCCGGCCAACTCTCTCAGATTTGAAGGAATCAAAATCCTGCCCTGTTTTAAGGGGCACTCTATAGCGCCAGATATAAAATACCGGATGTAGATATTTGCCGCAGAATCAAAGAGCGGAAGATTTATTGCCTTCTCTTTTATTTTCTGCCAATCATCCCTTGCAAAGGCTACCAAACAGTTGTTAAGATTGGTAACAACAAGGGATGAATCAGCTTTTCTTTTCAAAATCTCCTTGAAACGGGCTGGAATAGCCAATCTTCCCTTTTCATCAAGTGAATGTCTTGATCTACCCTCAAAAAGGTCATTTACAGGATTTTCCATGTATTTGTCCCACTTTTTACCACTTTATGACACTTTGAGACAAAACCATCCCTTTTGTCAAGGAAAAAATGAAAATTTTTTGAAAATTACATATCTTCCGCTGATATTTTTTTTGATTGAGGAGGACTAGATTGAAATATAGGTTAAACAGGGAAACGTCAAAGTCGGTACTAAATTGTTAATATTAGGTGAATCTAAGAACCTCAAAATACGAAATTAGAATATCGAAATACGAAACAATTTCAAAATCCGAATATCAAATGATCAAAACATTCCGACCACTTATCCAATATCTATAGAATTTTGACATGTTTTCAATTTTGAATTTTGGTCATTAGTATTTGTTTCGGATTTCGTGCTTAGGATTTCGAATTTACAAAAAATTGATTAAGCTAATAATCTTTAAATTGCAAGAAGTTATCTCTTTGAATGACTTAGCCCTGATAGGTTAAAACCGGGACTTGTTCTTCGACAGAGTAAATGTTAAGATCTCAAATTATATAGATATATAGGGAGAAACTACCAATGCTTGATGACATAGCCAATAGATATCCATTTCTTGATAGACATGGCAACTCGCTGAAGTTAGACCGATCCATAGCTTTAGATCAGTATGGAAAAAAACACAGCTCCCCTTTCATTGACCTGACATCAGTCGTGATCATTTCTGCAGAAAGGGGAAATGATACCAAACGGTGTGTGGAATCAATTTTTCAAAGCACGCCAGAGCCGTTTGAGATAATCCTAAGCGATGTCGGCTCAAGCAAAGAAACGCTAAAGATAATCATGGCCCTGGAAGACATGCACAGGAATGTCCACGTCATATACAACAAGCAGAGCACTGGAACAACAGGTCAGAGAAATCAGGGCATTTACTATTCAAGGGGAGAATACCTCGCCCTGATGGACAATGATGTGCTTGTGCTACCAGGGTGGCTGAAACATCTAAAGGAGATTGCAGCAAAGGATGAAAGAATCGGAATGGTTGGGGCAAAGCTTCTGAGACCAGAAATCGAGAATGTCTACTACTGTGGCTGTCACACCATAACCCTGGAAAAAAAGGGGAAGGTATATGGGATTGGGCTCACCAAATCCGCTCAGATGGCAAATCTCCACCGATATGATTCCCTTGTTATGAGAGGAGGAGAGGTACCATGGTATACTACGACAGCCCTCTTAACAAAACGAAAAGCGCTTTTCGAGTTTGGTGGATTTGATGATATGGTGGATGGCAAAGGGATATTCATCGCGAATGAGGACAAGGATCTATCCCTTAACATAAGGAAAGCTGGGTATAAGATTTATTATTGCCCGGACTCTGAAGCTATCCACAATCATGACTACTCCAAGGTGGACAGAAAAGATTCCTACCACAGAAAATACCGCCTCAGGATGGAACAAATAGCAAAAGATACAGAGTACTTTTTAAATAAGTGGGGAATCACCTATCTCATCGAAAAACTCCCGCACGAAGACAACTCTAAGAAGTGGGATGGTAAAGAACTAGTCAGTGTTGATCTCAGGTTGGATTCAGATCAGTTCAAGAATGATATTGTCATTCTCAGTTAAAAATCGGCACAAATTCTTTTTGGCAAAAATTTCGGGAATCGATTACACAGATGAGAAACTGGGAATGGGTGCTATAGAGTGCCTGGAAATGCCCGGGCAACAAGACCAAAGAATTCCATACCCATGCCAGACCTGCATCCGGTAATGACAACATCCTCTCACAGAGCCC
>Ga0233413_10001059_pt1 | contig 12412 bp, 13 predicted proteins | sample Na_anoxic_6_MG_FD_189019 | JGI IMG/M metagenome (GOLD analysis project Ga0233413, IMG submission 189019) | Seawater microbial communities from Saanich Inlet, British Columbia, Canada - Na_anoxic_6_MG | ecosystem: Environmental > Aquatic > Marine > Inlet | place: Canada: British Columbia... | reverse complement strand
TTACAGGTTATGAATTACTTGAGTTCAGCGGTCTTGCCTCTGGCATGGACAAGGGGGAATTAAGAAAGGGGATAGAGCCAATCCTGAAAAAGATGGAATTGCTCCCGTTTGGTCAGCGGGCTGTAATGACCTACTCCAAGGGCATGAAACAGAGAATAGGTCTGGCCATGGCCCTCATTAGCAATCCCCCTATATTAATCTTGGATGAACCCATGTCCGGTCTCGACCCCATAGGGAGAAAATTGGTAACAGATCTCATTCTTGAGCTCAAGAAAGGGGGAAAAACGATCTTTTTCAGCACCCATATCTTGAATGATGTTGAGGTCTTATGTGATAGAATAGGGGTGCTTCATAAGGGGGAGGTCCTTTATTGCGGCCCGACACAGGACTTTATCTCCGTCAACGAAAATTTGGAAGATGCATTTTTGACCCTTATTAAGCATGGTAAGGCTCGCTCATGAAGACAAACCTCATATGGCTCCTGGCCACAATCACCTTTAGGGAGGGAACACGCAGTAATGTCTTATACGGGATAGTCCTTTTATCCGGGTTATTATTCATATCTAATCTCTTTATTACCCAACTTTTTGCCTTCGATTTAGGAAAGGTTGCCATTGACGTGGGCTTTTCCATCCTCTCATTGGCAGGGCTTTCCATTATCTTTTTTTACGGCATAGCGCTCTTAAGCAAAGACATACACCAGAGGAATATATGCATGGTCATCTGCCATCCGATTGCCCGGTGGAAGTATGTGATAGGTAAATTCTTTGGTTTGGCCCTATTTCTCTTAGCGGCTATCGGCATCCTTGCTCTGTTTACCGCCCTCTCGTTATGGGCAGGTACTCAAACCGGGGGGTTGGGAGTCCCCCGTGACTTTTCATGGGGTATGCTCTTTCTTGCCGTATCTTTCAATCTCCTTTCACTTCTTGTTGTAATGTCCATAGGATTTTTTTTCACCGTGCTTACTACCAGCCTCTATCTATCGATGTTGTTAACCTTTTTTACTTATCTGATTGGAAACACCCTGGATACGATTGTTAAGGTATTGGTGAAGGAGGAATTCGTTACTGCAGGCGATCTCTTTATCAAATTTATGAAACTGCTCACCTGGATATTTCCAAATCTTTCCGTGTTTGATCTCAAACCCAACCTTGGCTATGGATTACCGCAAAGCACCCCTTATCTCGCCTGGATAACAGGGTATGGCCTTACTTACACTTGCTTAGTCCTTATTGCAACGACGATTATTCTCCACTATAAGGACATCAAATGAAAAAGGGTGCACTGTTTACCGCAATCATTACTGTGCTCGTAATGATGGGAGGATATATCGTGTGTGCCTCCAAAGTGAAACAATATCGAGACCAGATCTCATCCTCGCAGCGGGCATCAGCATTTATGGTATCCCCAACGCTTTTAAAGATAGCAGCGGGTGAGTTCAAGGGGATTCTGGCAGATTATCTCCTTTTAAAGGGATCTATCTTTTTGGGAGGACGTTATCAAACAACGGCCGGTGATTTGGAGGCGGTTTATATGCTCTTTAAACAGTCCCTTGCATTGGATCCCTACTTTTTCCAGACCTGCTATTATATTCAGGCATTCTTACCCTGGGCAGGCATTATGCCAAGAAAGGCTGTTGAGCTTCTTGAAATATGCAACAGGCACCGCCACTGGGACTGGAACCCTGGTTACTTTATTGGCTTTGACTATTTCTACTTCCTCAAAGATAATAAAAATGCATCCCGATATCTCATGGAGGCCTCCAGGAAACCCCAGGCACCTCTCCTGCTTGGCATGTTGGGCGCCCGCCTAGCCCAAAGGGAGGGGCAGACAAAAACAGCCATTACCTTCTTGAAGACCATGTATGAAAAGACTGATAATGAAGATGCAAAAAACCAAGTTGAGTTGAGGATAAAAGCCCTTTATGGGGTATTGGTCCTGGAACAAGGGATATCGCAATTCACCTCAAGGTTTGGCCGTCTCCCAAAAACCCTTAACGAATTATTGACAGCAGGGATCCTAAATAAATTACCTCAAAATCCGTACAATAAACCTTATCGCTATGAAAACGGAAAGATAGAATTCTGAACGATTAAAACCCTGGAGAGTCTTTGTTTACTTAGCGCCTGACCGAAAACCCCCTATTTGCGGGTTCTGGCCAAGCGGTTAGTTGAGTTGGTTTATGCTTTAATTGACATAAAAACGTGATAGCTCAATAAATAGGGGTAATGAAATCTTCCAGCTTTATTTTCACCGCAGAGACGCCGAGAACGCAAAGGACGGCCTGTTTTTGTTTTTCGCTGAGAGGGCGAAAAACAAAAAACCTATCCTGTTGGAAAGACATTGATTTTCCTTTGCCGTCCTCTCAACGGCAAAGGAAAAAGTATTTTACTCTGCGTCCTTTGCGTCTCTGCGGTGCCTTTGTCATTCAACTGCCCCAGTTTATTGAGCAGATACATAAAAACTAAGTCTCAGGCAAATATTTGTATTTTCTATAACGTTTATAGACAGTTTCTATGTTTACAGACCTCGTACACCTTCACAGATTTCTTTGTATTTAAACCTATCTGTATTCATCTGTGCGAATCTGCGGCTAATTTGTTTTCTTTCTGACTCATAGGCCTAATTTTTCCATCCTATACCTCAGTGACCTAAGACCTATTCCAAGAAGATCTGCTGTCTTTTGTTTTGACCCATGAGCTATTTCAATAGCCTTGAGGATATAATCCCTTTCTATCTCAGCCATAACGTTATCAAGCTCAATTCCATCAGAACCCATGTCAGTTTGGCGTCTATCTTCTTTTCTTCGAACCTGTTTAAAGTGAGAAAGCGCCAAACTCTGGGGTAAAACAATATTTGAGGTCTCAAGAGCCACACTTCGCTCAATTATATTCTCTAACTCTCGTACATTGCCTGGAAAAGGGTATTTGCTCAATATATCCATCGCATAAGTAGACATTTTATTTATATCCTTACCCAATTCCCTGGAGCATTTCACCAAGAAGCAGTGAGCCAAAAGAGGCAGGTCTCCCTTTCTTTCTCTTAAAGGTGGGACGGGAATCTCAATAACATTTACTCGAAAAAAAAGATCCTCTCTAAAATTTCCCGACATTACCTCCTCTTCAAGACTCTTATTTGTAGCTGATATGAATCTTACATCTACCGTTCTCTCCTGAGTCTCCCCAATCCTGGTAAAGGTCTTTTCTTGAATCACCCTCAGGAGTTTAACCTGAATAGCTGGAGCTAACTCGCCTATCTCGTCAAAAAATACTGTTCCCCTGTCTGCTGCCTCAAAGAGCCCAGCCTTATCTGTGCCTGCCCCGGTAAATGCTCCCTTCTTATAACCAAACAGCTCGCTTTCAATTAATGTCTCAGGAATCCCAGCACAATTAATAACAACAAAGGGCTTATCACTCCTTAGGCTCTGTTCATGTATAGCCCTCGCTACAAGCTCCTTGCCGGTTCCGGATTCCCCGGAAATAAGTATGTTCGTCTTTGTGGTGGCAACCCGTCTGATCAAGTCATAAGTGCTTTTCATTTGAGGGCTCTCACCAATTAAACACCCAAAATGGTACCCTTTCTGTAAATGATCCTCATCCTCAACCCTTGAAACAGTCTTTTTATGAAGGGCATCTCGAACAATCTTTTTAAATTCACCAACATCAAAGGGTTTTGGGATATAATCGTAAGCCCCATCCTTCATAGCCTCAACAGCTGTCTCTGCTGTGGCAAATGCCGATATAATTATTACCGGGGCTTCTGAATTAACCTCTTTTGCCTTTCTCAGCACACCTAAACCATCTACAGCATCCATACGAATATCAGTGATGATCAAATCAAATGTTTCTCTACCAAGGATACTACATGCCTCCTCACCATTAGATGCACAACGTACAGTGTAGCCTTCCTTGGCCAATAAAATCTCAAGGAATTCCCTCATGCTTAATTCATCATCAACTACCAAGATTGAGCTCATTTTAACTTTGCCATTTTTCAGCCACTAAGGCACCAAGACACCAAGATTACAATATAATTCTCTTGATACCATTTTTAACAAGAGCCACGTTAAAATTGATAAGAAAACCAAGACGTTTGCCAGTCAATTTTAAATGACTAAGTAGTTGCGCTTCCCACACAGGATTCATCTCGTCAACAGCTTTCAGTTCGCAAATAATAAGTTCTTCCACGAGAACATCTAAACGCAGCCCCTCATCAAAGATTATCCCATCATATACAATCGGGATATCAACTTGCCTTTGATATTTTAAACCTCGTTTGGATAGCTCATGACAGAAACAAACTTCATAAACTTTTTCAAGCAAACCTGGCCCTAATATCTTATGTACGGTATATGCCGCATCTACAATTTTTTAGCAATAGATTCCTCTTTTTTTGATAAAGGTTTAAAATTCATATCCTTCCTTTGTGCCTTTGTGACTTAGTGGCTGAATAGTTTTTTTTAATTTATCATTAACAATCCTTCCTCCAACCATAGTAAGCATGGCTTTACCTTTCATCTTCCTGCCAATAAAAGGTGAATTATGGCTTTTTGATTGAAAGCTGTCTTTCTTTATCACATATTCATTGTTTGTATCTATTACTGTTAAATCTGCCTCTTTTCCCTCTTCAAGCGTACCACCTTTTATGCTAAGAATAGAGGCAGGGTTATAGGAAAGTTTTGCTATGGCTGTAGTGAGGTCCATTACCCCTTCCCTTACTAAGGCTAAGGTAAGGGGTAAAGCCGTCTCCAGGCCTATTATTCCAAAGGCGGCCTTATCAAACTCTATATCTTTCTCAATAGGGCTGTGGGGGGCATGATCAGTTGCAATAACATCTATTACGCCATCAGAAAGTCCTCTTTTTATGGCCTCTACATCTTTGGGTTCTCTCAATGGGGGATACATCTTGGCATTAGTATTAAAGCCAATCACAGCTGTGTGGTCAAGACTAAAATAATGTGGAGCTGTCTCAGCCGTTACAGGAATCCCTTGCTCTTTGGCTTGTCTAATAAATTCAACCGATCCTTCAGTACTCACATGGGCAATATGAACAGGATATCCCGTTAACTTTGCTAAAAGTATCTCCCGCACCACCATTATCTCCTCTGATGCCGCTGGAATCCCCGTTAAACCAAGCTTTGTAGAAATAGTCCCCTCATGCATAACGCCCTTATTTGACAGATCAAGATCTTGACAATGTGAAATAACGGGCAAATGAAAAAAGCATGCGTATTCAATTGCCCTTCTCATAAGTTCACTGTTAGTTACTGGCCTCCCGTCATCAGATACCGCCACAGCACCTGCCTGTTTAAGGTCACCAAATTCCGTTAATATCTCACTCTTCGAACCCATGCTTATAGCTGCAATGGGATAAACCCTTATCAAGTTGGCCTTTCGCGCCCTCTCCACTATGAATTCTGTAACGGATCGTGAATCATTGATCGGACGTGTATTAGGCATACATGCCACAGCAGTAAATCCTCCTGCAGCAGCTGCGTGGCTTCCGGTGGCAATTGTCTCTTTGTACTCCTCACCTGGCTCCCTGAAATGCACATGCATATCAATGAGACCAGGAGTAATTATCATTCCAGATGCATCTATTGTCTTTATATCCATAGTATTAGGAGGATTATATTTCCCTGGGGGAATGATGTTTTCAATCTTTCCCTTTTTTATAACAATATCCAGTTTCTTCTTTGTTTCAGAACGAGGATCTACTAATTCTCCGTCCTTAATCCAGGTTATCACCCTCATCCCCTCCGTATTTGCTCAAAATTCTTCTGGATTTTGAGCAGACAAATGTAAAATTAGCAATGTAAAATTGATGGTTTCGTAAAAAGTCTCAAAACCGTCATGCCGGACTTGATCCGGCATCCCTAACATATTGAAGTCACTGGATTCCCGCTTTCGCGGGAATGACGAAAATGGATGTTTTTTGACTTTTTACGACTTTGTCAAAATTGATAATTGATAATTGATAATTGATAATTGATAATTGAGTAACTACCCTCCTCCAATTAATAGGTAAAGAAGGGCCATTCTTATGGCTACACCATTGCTCACCTGATCAAGAATCACAGAAAAGGGACCATCAGCCAAATCTCCTGTTATCTCAACACCCCTATTGATAGGACCTGGATGCATTATGATGACATCCTTTTTTGCCCCTTTGATGAGCTGCGTATTTAATCCAAAAAAAATAGCATACTCTCTCAGGCTCGGAAATAGAACCTTATCCTGCCTTTCGAGTTGAATCCGCAACAGCATGATAACATCTTTATTTTTTACTGCCTTTCCTGGATCGAGGATTACTTTTACCCCTAATGATTCGACATCAACTGGAATCATGGTTGGAGGGCCCGATATTGTTACCTCTGCACCCATTTTCCTCAAGCCTATTATATCAGACCTTGCTACCCTGCTGTGAGCTATATCGCCAATGATAACGACACGTAACCCCTTTATCCTGCCCTTCTTTTTTTTAATAGTAAATAGATCAAGTAATGCCTGAGTGGGATGCTCATGGATTCCATCTCCCGCATTTATTACCCCTGCATTCACATATTGAGCTAAAAGATGCGGAGCACCACTGGAAGAGTGTCTTAGGATAATAATATCTGGATTCATCGCCTGAAGATTGCGTGCGGTATCAATAAGTGTCTCTCCCTTTACCATACTGCTGTCTGTTGCTGAAAGACTTAATGTATCTGCACTGAGTCTTTTTGCAGCCATTTCAAATGATGCCTTTGTTCTGGTGCTTGGTTCATAAAAAAAACTGACGATACTTTTACCCCTTAATGTGGGGACCTTTTTTATATCTCGTGAGGAGATCTCCATCAATGAATCAGCAGTATCCAATATAAGATTTATATCGCTCACTGACAGTTGATCCATTCCCAATAGGTTTTTATGATTAAATCTGTACATTGGCTAATGTCCGTTGAATGTTGTTCGTTGTCCGTTGAGAAATATAAAAAAATTAACCACTGACATAGTACTATCTAAAAAACCCCTTCCTAATAAATTAGAAGGGGGTTTTTCTTAAAAAAAATATCGATTATTCTTTTGAGCTTCACTTTCTTCTCTTTTCTGCTCAACATTTTCTATTTATGGTTTCTCTACCTTCTCCTTTTCATCTTCAGGAACCTTCTTTTTTCCTTTCGAGGCAACCTTTTTATCTGAAACCTTCTTGGTAATCGTCTTTTCACCCTTTATATCTTTTTTCCCGGTCGTTTTTCCTGGTTTCTTCTCCTCATGCGCCAGTAATAACTGGATAATTACTAAAGGTGCATTATCACCACTTCTATGGCCTGTCTTTAAAATCCTGATATACCCACCCTGATGGTCTACAAGACGATCTTTTATCTGATCAAATAATTTATGGGCAACAGATTTATCCATAATATAGGAAAGCGCCTGACGTCGCGCATGAAGATCCCCTCTTTTGGCTAAGGTAATCATCTTTTCAGCGATAGGCCGTAACGCCATTGCTTTCGCATGTGTTGTTGAAATTTCCTCATGTTGGAAAAGAGAAGTGACCAAGTTTCTTAAAACAGCTCTTCGATGAGCTGAATCACGGCCCAATTTTTTTCCTGCCTTTCTGTGTCTCATTAATCCTGATCCTCTTTCTTCTCTCCCTCTTCTTCCTCTTCTTCCTGTTGAGGGAATGGGAAATCTTCCAGTTCCATGCCAAACTGCAGATCCATTTCCTCCAGGATTCCCTTTATCTCATTCAGGGACTTTCTCCCAAAATTCTTGGTCTTTAGCATTTCACTTTCTGTCTTCTGGACCAACTCGTAAATATGCTTTATATTGGCATTCTTCAGACAATTGGATGAGCGTACAGAAAGTTCGAGCTCGCTTACAGATCTAAAGAGATTTTCATTTATCTTCTCTTCCTCTTCTTCTTCCTCTTTTTCTACTTCTTCCTCTTCTTCCTCAAAATTGATAAAAGGGGTAACCTGTTCCTTTAAAATTTTTGCAGCAAAAGCTAATGCATCTTGCGGGACTACTGTTCCATCTGTCCAAATCTCTAAGGTCAACTTATCATAATCAGTCCTCTGCCCGACCCTTGCATTCCCAACTACATATGTAACCCTCCTGATGGGTGAAAAAAGAGCATCGATAAATATTACGCCGATTGATTTATCTTCTGTTGCATTTTTTTCTGCAGGAACATAACCCCGCCCGGTTTTAACAGTCATTTCTGCATGTAAAACAGCATCTTTATTGAGTGTGGCTATGTGTTGATCCGGATTCATCACCTCCACTGTGCCATCACATATTATATCGCCAGCTGTTATTACCTTTTCCCCCTTATTATCCAGAAAAACTTTAATTTCTTCTTCCTCATCAATTACATTAAGGGTTACTTCCTTTAAATTTAAGACGATATCAGTCACATCTTCTTTTACTCCAGGAATAGTGGCAAACTCATGCGGTACACCATTAAATTTTATAGAAACAATTGCTGCTCCTTGAAGAGAAGAAAGGAGAATTCGTCTCAATGAATTACCCAAAGTAATCCCGAAACCTCTCTCCAATGGCTCACACACAAATCTTCCATAGAAATCAGTGGATGTTTCGGTTCCAATTTCTATCGTCTTGGGTTTAATTAAATCTCTCCAATTTCTCTGAAATAGCTTTTTCATAAATATACATTACCTCACGGAAAGTGCTTAAAATGCCTGAGATTTTAGACACTTTAGCTCAGTTATTTGGAGTAGAGCTCAACTATAAGTTGCTCATTAATAGGCATGGTCAACTCTTCACGATTGGGAAAGGCCTTCACTGTCCCACGAAAATTATCTCCATCAATCTCTAACCATGAAGGCATTTCTCGCCTCACAAATGTCTCCTTTGCCTCCAGAATGAAAGGAACCTTCCAGCTCTTTTCTTTTACTGCTATTACATCCCCCTGTCTTACTTGAAAAGAGGGTATATTTACCTTTCTTCCATTCACAGTGAAATGATTATGTCTCACCAGCTGCCGTGCCTGATTCCTGGAGGAAGCGAATCCCATCCGATATACAATATTATCCAATCGGCGTTCTAATAGTACCAAAAGATTTGTACCTGTAATGCCCTTCTGTCTATCAGCCTTTACATAATACCTTCGAAACTGCTTTTCGAATATCCCATAGATTCTTTTTGCTTTTTGTTTTTCTCGCAACTGTATCCCGTAATCAGAGATTTTTCCACCTCTTCTTTGTCCATGCTGACCCGGGGCATAAGAACGCCGTTCAAAGCCACACTTATCAGTATAACACCTATCACCTTTTAGGAATAGTTTAAGTTTTTCACGCCTGCACAACCTGCATGCAGCCTCAATATATCGAGCCAATATTTTCCCTCCTTACACCCTTCTCCTTTTTGGTGGTCTGCAACCATTATGAGGAATTGGAGTCACATCCCTAATCATGGTAACGGAAAACCCATCCATTTGCAGCGCCCGTAAGGCCGCCTCCCTTCCCACTCCAGGACCCTTAACTCGAACCTCGGCAGTTTTTAGCCCCATTGTCATTGCCTTTTTTAATGCACTCTGCGCTGCTAATTGGGCAGCAAAGGGAGTGCTCTTTCTCGAACCTTTAAAACCTACCTGCCCTGGACTTGATGAGGCTATTACATTACCATTCACATCAGTGATGGTAACAATAGTATTATTAAAGGTAGATTGAATATAGACAATCCCAGTAGAGACAATCTTCTTTTCTTTTTTACTTTTACCGGCTTTCCCTCTCTCCTTGGCCATTATCCCTCCGCAGGTTTATTTTCTACGTCTTCCAATTATCCTTCTCGGTCCCTTCCTTGTTCGCGCATTCGTATGTGTTCTCTGGCCCCTTGCTGGAAGACCTTTTCTATGCCGTAATCCCCTATAGCATCCCATATCCATCAGGCGCTTGATATTCATGGATATTTCACGTCTTAAGTCGCCTTCAACCTCATAGGACTCATTAATAACATTTCTTATTTTTGTTACTTCCTCTTCATTCAGTTCATCTGATTTGGCACCACAATCCACTCCGGCCATCTTCAATATTTTCTGAGAATTACTTCTGCCTATACCATAAATATAGGTCAAAGCTATCTCGACTCTCTTTTTCTTTGGTAAATCAACACCAGCGATTCTGGTCAATGTGGTCTCCTTTAATGGTTTCTTGTGTTTATTGGGTCTTTTGGGTTAAAATCTGATGAACTCAACAAACACAACAAACTTAGCTTACACAAAAAACCTAATTAGCCTTGCCTCTGTTTGTGTCGAGGATTATCACAGATCACCCTCAGCACACCTTTTCTCTTAACTATCTTGCAATTCTTACATCTTTTTTTTATGGATGACCTCACCTTCATAATCTATCTCACGCTCCTTAATCCTTTTTTCATAAAACCCTCATAATTCCTGGTCAATAAATGGCTCTCGATTTGGGTAATAGTATCCATCCCTACACCAACCACAATCAAAAGGGCCGTCCCTCCAAAATAAAAAGGGATATTGAGTCTGTAAATTAATATTTCAGGCAAAATACATATAATGGATACGTAAATGGCTCCACTGAATGTTATCCTTGTGAGCACTCGGTCAATATACTCGGCCGTACTTTTACCAGGCCTAATGCCAGGTACAAATCCACCATACTTTTTCAGGTTATCTGCGACCTCGGTTGGATTAAAATGAATGGCCGTATAAAAATAACAAAAGAAAATTATAAACCCTACATAAAGTAAGGTATATATTAGATGACCTGGCGCCAAGGAACTTACAATATTCTGGAGCCAACCAATCTGTTTAACATTTAAAAAGCCTGCTATTGTTGCTGGAAACATAATAATGGAAGAGGCGAATATTGGGGGAATAACGCCTGCAGTATTAACCTTTAACGGAAGATGGGTGCTTTGCCCCCCATACATCTTTCTACCTATAACCCTTTTTGCATACTGGACTGGTATCCGTCTCTGCCCTCTTTCAACAAAAACAATAACCCCAACAATTGCTATCATAAAAACGACTAAAATAAGACCAAAGAAAGGGCTCATCTCTCCAGTACTCATCAGGCGAAATGAATTGCCAACAGCTGAAGGTAACCGAGCTACAATCCCTGCAAAAATGATTAATGAAATACCGTTTCCAATTCCCCTCTCTGTTATCTGCTCACCAAGCCACATCAAAAAAGTTGTACCAGCAGTCAATGTTATCATAGTCATCAGCCGAAAGCCCCACCCTCCTAAAGGAACAATCAAGGCTCCTTCAGGGCTTGTCATGCTTTCAAGGCCAACTGATATGCCAAAACCTTGTATAAGACTAAGGATTACCGTCCCATAGCGTGTATATCGTGTAATCTTTTTCCGTCCAGCTTCCCCCTCCTTTTTCAATTTCTCTAAATAGGGAACTACCACAGTGAGGAGTTCGAGGATAATGGCTGCACTTATATACGGCATTATACCTAAGGCCATAACTGACAGCCTTCGTAAAGCCCCGCCTGAAAACATATCAAAGAGACCGAACAAGGTTCCCTGTTTGCTGCTGAAGAAAGCAGCCAAAGCTGCTGAATCAATACCAGGCGTTGGAATATGGCACCCAAGCCTGTACACGGCCAGCAATAAAAAGGAAATAATTATCTTCTTTTTTAACTCAGGAATCTTTGTGATATTTTGAAAACCGCCTATTACCATGAAACTATCTCTATCTCGCCACCAGCAGATTCAATCTTTTTTTTCGCTGTCTGGCTAACTTTATTAACCTTTATCTTTATTGGGTAAGATATTTCCCCTTCCCCCAAAAGTTTCACTGCATAGGCCTTTTTTAACAAACCGCTCTTACGCAATGTCTCATCGCTAATTAATTCACCCGGCTTAAAATATTTGAGATCTTTTATATTTATAATCTCATACTGTTTCTTAAAAATATTTGTAAAGCCTCGTTTCGGAATCCTCCTGTGCAGGGGCATCTGCCCGCCTTCGAATCCTATACGGACTCCTCCGCCAGAACGCGCGTTTTGCCCTTTCGTTCCTTTACCTGCGGTTTCTCCACTTCCTGTGCCTTTTCCTCTCCCAATCCTTTTTCTATTTTTCCGAGAACCTTTTGGCAATGTCAATTCATTCAATTTCATATAAACTCCTGCAAAACTATCCGCGCTCAGGTCAATATTTCTTCTGCAGTCTTCCCTCTTGATCTCGCTATCTCCTCTGGAGTTCTCAAAGACATCAGTCCATTAAGGGTGGCTTTGACCAAATTATGGGGATTATGTGAACGTAAGCATTTGCTCACAATGTTCCTCACACCAGCCACCTCTAAAACTGCCCTGACAGCTCCTCCAGCTATAATACCAGTTCCAGGGCGAGCTGGCTTCAGCAGAACAGAACTCGCGCCGCAGACACCGACTACCTCATATGAAATAGAGTCTTTGAGAAATGAA
>Ga0233413_10001056_pt1 | contig 12466 bp, 10 predicted proteins | sample Na_anoxic_6_MG_FD_189019 | JGI IMG/M metagenome (GOLD analysis project Ga0233413, IMG submission 189019) | Seawater microbial communities from Saanich Inlet, British Columbia, Canada - Na_anoxic_6_MG | ecosystem: Environmental > Aquatic > Marine > Inlet | place: Canada: British Columbia... | reverse complement strand
CGCATCCACGGCGCTCTCCTCCTGGTTCCTGAAAAAAAGTCTATGCAGGTTAATTGATATAGGCTAGCGTTTTTTGAGACCAAACGTCTCAAAAATGGATTTAGGGAGGAATACTATGGGACTTCAGAACAAATTAAGCGGCATAACCCGCCGTGATCTATTCCGTGTTGCGGGCCGGTATGGCATGAGCTCCACGCTCTTGGCCGCTGGCGGATTTGGCGGTGCGATGAGCCTGGCCAACCTGGCAAGTGCCGCAGAATCGACCTACGAGCGGCGCTTTTCCAAGCCTGCCAAATTCACTTTGAAATTTGGCGCTTCGGGCTTTAACGCACGGAACTTGTTGATTGAACGGGCCGGCGCGTTGGAATTTGCACGTGATCTGGAAAGCCGCACAGACGGCGAAATCCGGGTTGAGTTCATTGGCGACAACCAGATCTGCGGTCAGACATCCTGTGTTGAAAAGACCCAGCAGGGCATCGTCGACATCTATGCGGCCTCCACACAAAACTCTGCGGGCGGTGCCCCATATCTGAACGTGCTGGACTATGCCTATATGTTCCCGACACGGGCGTCACAGTACCACTTCCTCTACAGCCCCGAATCACAGCGCATCCTGCGTGACCCGCTGGAGAAGAACCACGGCCTGAAATTCTTGTTCTCGCATTGCGAATTGCGCGGCATTCAGCTGGGTCTGGGCTGGCAGGACAAACCGACAGTCACATCTGTTGAGCAATTGTTCGGCACCAAGAACCGCGTCACCGGCACACAGCTTGGCCGTATTGCGATGCAGGCGCTGAACCTGAACCCCGTTCCGATCGCATGGGAAGAAACCCTTGATGGTCTCAAGCAGGGTCTGATTGATGGTGCGGAAACATGGGCCTCTGCGGTGGCCTATGCGAACATGTCCCCGGTCGTGTCACAATCCGTCGACCTGGAATTCTTCTGCGGGACCGAACATACGTCAATGTCCGCTTCTGTCTTTGACAGCCTCGGTGGCGAACTTCAGGATGCTGTGAACGAATCCAGCTATTGGGCACAAACCCATGTTCAGGCCGCAAACGAAGCCGCGCTGGTCAAGACCGTCGGCTATTCCGACCCACAGCTGCCGAACACCATCTTTGCCCGCGACAATGTTCGCATGGCATTCCTGTCAGACGCCGAAAAGCGCAAGGCCGAAGAAATGTGTTCACCCGAATTCCAGCCACAGCTCTGGGAGCAGTGGCGCGAGCGGATCAACGGCTGGGCCGGTGGCATCGACACCTATCAGGAAATCTACAACATCGCGCGCGAAATCCCGAAAGAGACTTTGCCAGAGAACGTAGAGCCTCGCCGCTGGTGGAAAGGCTAATCGCCTGAAAAAACGGAGGGCCAGTCGGACGAGGAGGTCTGACTGGCCCTTTTCTAATTGCGGTACAGGTGGCTATCTGTAACCGTCACTTTGGGGGGAGAGGGCAATGTCAATTTTGTCTGATATGGGTACCATCATCCATACCATGACCGTGGGTGAGGTAGATTTTTCATCCGTCCGTGCATTCCGATCAAATGCCGCATGGTATGTATTCGGGCCGCTGACAGCGATCGGCGCGGTTTTGGTTCTATACATCTATAAACTGGTGCCATGGCTTGATCGCCATCTTGAGCGATCTATCGTGGTCTATACATATATCGTGATCGCCGGGATCATTTTTGTCGGTGTCTTGCAGCGCTTTATTCCGTTCCTGCCGGCCCAGCCGCCCTGGTCGACAACCCTGCCGCCCATGCTCTTTATGATCATGGCCTGGTTCGGCTGTTCGTTTAACGTCCGGCTGCGTACGCATCTGAGTTTCAGTGAATTCCGCACGCAGTTTTCACCAAAATGGCAGATGGTCATGCTCTGGATGGATGCGATCTTGTGGTTTGTCTTCTGCGTGATCGTGGTGACGACAACAGCACTGGTTACCGCGAATGCGGTGTCGAACTTTATGATCGTGCCGGGCACCAATGGATTGATGCAGTGGTGGTTCATCATCACCGTACCCTTGGCATTCATTCTCATGGCGGGCCGTGTTCTGGAAAACCTTATTGAGGATGTTCAAAAATATCGCAGGGGCGCGCCCTTGATTGAGCAGGCTGTCATCGGGGGGGATGTGTGATGACTGACGGTACGTGGATTACCTTGATATCGCTGGCGGTTACGATGCTGTTCATGCTCGGCACGCCGGTACTTTTGGTCATTGTCTATTGGGTCATTGGCTGTTCCTTTGTCATGGGCCTGACCTTGGACAACATCGGCAACGAGCTGTTGAATGTGTTCAACAAGGGTTTTGCCCTATTGGCAATGCCCCTGTTCATTCTGACCGGGGATCTGATCAACAAATCCGGCATCGCCCGACGATTATCGGATTTTGCCTATGCCTGTCTGGGCTGGCTGCGGGGCGGTCTGGCCATGGCGGCCATCGGCGCTTGCGGTTTGTTTGCCGCGATCTCTGGCTCCAATTCGGCGACCACGGCAACCATCGGGTCAATGCTGCATCCTGAAATGGTCAAAGGCGGCTATGATGAGCGGTTCAGTGCGGCCACGGCAGCGGCAGGCGGTACTGTGGGGATCATCATCCCGCCCTCCATCATCTTTATCGTGTACGGGTTCCTGATGAACCTGCCGATCTCTGATCTGTTCGTCGCGGGCATCGTGCCCGGCGTGCTGATGGTTCTGGCCATGATGATCACCTGCTTCATCATCTGTTCGATCAACAAATGGGGCTATCTGATCAAGCTGGAACTGAGCCGCGTGATCAAGACCGCCGTGGGCGCTTGGCTGGGTTTCTTTGCCATTGGTCTGGTGCTTTGGGGTATTTATACGGGCAAATTCTCGCCAACAGAGGCCGCAGGCGTCACCGTGGGCTTTTGTGTGATCGTTGGCATGCTGTCTTATCCGATCAACAAGTCCGTCGGTCTGGATGCAGAAACCCCGATCGCGGAAAAATCTGTTGCGTCCATGCTGGTCGTGGAAGGGTTCCGGCTGGTTGATCTGCCATCCATCGTTGTCCGTTCGGCACAGATCACCGGTATCCTGGCACCGCTGATCGCGGTTTCGGTGGTGATGCAGCAAATCATGTCGCTGCTGGGTGCGCAGGAAACCATCGGGAATTTTGTGACTGGAATGGGGGGGTATTACCCTGTGCTGTTCACCTGCATGGCGATCGTATTCGTGGCAGGCATGGTGCTGGAATCCCTGCCGGTCACGATCATTCTGGCCCCTATTCTGGCCCCAATCGCGGCTTCTGTCGGGGTTGACCCGATCCAGTTTGCAGTGATCTTTTTGGTTGGTGCATCCATCGGCTTCATCACGCCGCCCTATGGATTGAACCTTTATGTTGCATCGGGGGTCACGGGCGTCCCGTACTTCCGCCTGCTACGGTACAGCACGGCCTATCTCATCTCTCTGATCTGTATCTGGGTTCTGATCGCGCTGCTGCCAGACCTGTCCTTGATGCTGCTGCCCGCAAGATAGCGCGGGCAGTCACGCAGGGACGATAAGGATAAAAAAGGGCCGCTGAACAGCGGCCCTTTTTCTATTGATGTCATTCTCGAAAAACCTGCCCCTTGGCCTTTGCTGCAAACAACGATTTCAGCGCCAGCGGTGTACTAGGTATTCAGATCGACGCTTTAGTCGTGCGGGATCACCCGCAGGCCCAGTTCCATCAACTGATCCGAGGTCGGGTCGCTGGGCGCATTCATCATCAAGTCTTCGGCACGCTGGTTCATCGGGAAGAGGATCACTTCGCGGATGTTCTGTTCGTTGGCCAGCAACATCACGATCCGGTCAATGCCCGCCGCACAGCCACCGTGGGGGGGCGCGCCGTATTGGAATGCATTGACCATACCACCAAAGCGCTTGCGCACTTCTTCTTCGCCGTAGCCTGCGATCTCAAATGCCTTGAACATGATCTCTGGCTTGTGGTTCCGGATGGCCCCGGACACCAATTCATAGCCGTTACAGGCCAGATCATACTGATAGCCCAGCACCTCAAGCGGATCGCCCTGCAGCGCCTCCATCCCGCCCTGCGGCATTGAGAACGGATTGTGTTCAAAGTCGATCTTGCCGGTCTCTTCGTCCTTTTCATAGATCGGGAAATCTACGATCCAGGCAAAGGCAAAGCGGTCCTTGTCTGTCAGGCCCAGTTCATCGCCGATGACCGTACGGGCACGACCCGCGACACCTTCAAACGCCTTTGGTTTGCCACCAAGGAAGAAGGCCGCATCGCCCACATTCAAGCCCAATTGCAGGCGAATGGCCTCTGTCCGCTCTGGTCCGATGTTCTTGGCCAAGGGGCCGGCCGCTTCCATGCCGCCTTCAACCTCGCCAGATTTCAGCTTGGCCTGCGCCTCTTTTACCGAAATACCCATCTCTTGCGCGACCGCATCCGCCGTCTTTTCACGCCAGAAGATATAGCCCATGCCGGGCAGCCCTTCCTTTTGTGCGAAGGCATTCATCCGGTCGCAGAATTTGCGGCTGCCGCCCGTGGGTGCGGGAATGGCACGAATTTCGGTGCCTTCCTGCTCCAGCAGTTTTGCAAAGATGGCAAAGCCAGAGCCTGCAAAATGCTCAGACACGACCTGCATCTTGATCGGGTTGCGCAGGTCCGGCTTGTCAGAGCCATACCAAAGCGCGGCGTCCTTGTAGGAAATCTGTGGCCATTCCTGATCCACCTTACGGCCGCCGCCGAACTCTTCGAAAATGCCGCCAATCACTGGTTGGATCGTGTCGAACACATCTTGTTGGGTGACAAAAGACATCTCAAGGTCAAGCTGGTAGAAATCGGTGGGTGACCGGTCAGCCCGCGGATCCTCATCGCGGAAACAGGGGGCGATCTGGAAATATTTATCGAAACCGGACACCATCAACAGCTGTTTGAACTGTTGCGGGGCCTGCGGCAATGCATAGAACTTGCCAGGGTGCAGGCGCGACGGGACCAGAAAATCCCGGGCCCCTTCTGGCGAAGACGCCGTGATGATCGGCGTCTGGAATTCCTTGAAACTCTTGTCCCACATCCGTTTGCGGATCGAGCTGACGACATCAGACCGCAGCACCATATTTGCCTGCATCTTTTCGCGGCGCAGGTCGAGGTAGCGATAGCGCAGGCGGGTTTCCTCGGGGTATTCCTGTTCGCCGAACACCATCAATGGCAGTTCCGCCGCAGCACCCAGCACTTCCATGTCGCGAATAAAGACTTCAACCTCGCCCGTTGGGATCTTGGTGTTGATCAGGCTTTCGTCGCGGGCCTTTACCTCACCGTCAATGCGGATGCACCATTCAGAACGGACCTTTTCGACATCCTTGAACACGGGGCTATCAGGGTCACACAGGACCTGCGTGATCCCGTAGTGATCACGAAGGTCAATGAACAAGATACCACCATGGTCGCGGACGCGGTGGACCCAACCAGAAAGACGAACAGCATCGCCTTTGTTGGAAATGTTCAGATCGGCGCAAGTATGGCTGCGATAGGCGTGCATATCGGGTCCCTTTCGAGGGCTGGAAAACTTGGCGCAGGTACACCTTTTGACAGCCCAGAAGTCAAGAGTTGTAGCGGCAAATGCGGCGCATTGAGGCGGAGTATCGCGGCAAAGGCCCAAGGGTGCCTGCACCTGACGGGTTTGCCCCTTTCCGCCCAAGGAAGGCAGGCGGCAAATTCAGGGCTGTTTTGACTGCGCGATCACCTTGCGCCAATAGGCGGCGTATTTGGGAAAGCGCCAAGCGACATAGTGCTTGCGCTCTTGCAGCAGATCACCGTCTTTGCATTCCGCCAACAGCCATGGCTTGAACGGGCCGCCATCAAAGGTCATGCCGATCAGCGAGGGTTTGTCATAGACATTCAGGCCCAGACGGCTGCGCAGCCGCGCAAGGGTCGCGCTGTAGGGGACCGCAAAACAGCGCCGGAAGCGCCCAAAGACGGACAGCGACACACCACGGGTTTTGCCATCAGCGGCCCAGCAAACCAGCAATTCATCCGTCCGCCATGCTTTGGCTTCCTGTCCTGCAAGCGTCTCACCTGCGATGACCCGGTCATAAAGGGTGCGAAATGCCTGATAGATAAAAGTGAAGTCCCGCGGCATGAACATCATGAAACTGGAGGTTCCGTAAAAGAAATGGCTCGGCCTTAGCCATTTGACAAAGGGCAGTATCTTCCAGGTCTGGATCATGTGGAAAGGAAGCACATAAAGCCCGGGGTTGCGGGCATGAATGTCAGCAAGCCTTTGAATGTCCCCCATGACCATCGTGTCCAGATCAAAGAAGAACGTCAGCACGTCGGGGTTCAGAACACCCGCGTGAAACAGCCCCAGCTTGAAGCGGCAGCCATCCATCAAGATATCCCAATCAAGATCCATTTCCGGATGCACAACGATCCGAATATCATGCTCAAAACGACGGTCGGGACGGTCGCTCAGGCAGACAAAATCAATCTGTAGCTGGGTATGTTCAAGAATGCTGGCAGCCAGACAATCAATATAGGCCTCACTATATCGATCCCCATAAAGGACAAACGCAACCTGCACGCGATTCACGACTGTTATTCCCCCTGACCTGCTTCAGTTAGAGCTTTCCCTGACGCCCTTACTTGCCGTCGCCCATCCGTTCGGATGACAATTTGGCGCGAAAAGCCTCGGCAAGATGTCCGATATGCTCTGCCAGATCGGATACTGCCAAATCAACATCTTTAACGCGAATTGCTTCGATTACTTGATGATGCTCGCGCAAAGAGCGATCTGTGTTTTCGGTCATGATCGTGAACAGGTGGGTGCGCAGCGCCTTGAGCGGCGAAATCGTGAGGTTGTAGGATTTGGACAGGCTGCGGTTTGCGGCACCATCAATGATCGCATTGTGAAACTGGTTATCGGCCAGCGTGTAGCCGTGCGGGTCATCCGCCGCCAATGCAGCTTGCATCGCAGCACAGGATTTCTCCAACTGCTCAACCAGGCCCTGATAATTGCGTGCAACCCCCAGGCGCAGGGCTGCTGTTTCCAGAATGGCACGGTGCTCGCATAATTCGTCAACCACGGGCAAATCTGGCGTAAAGACAAAGGAGCCCCGCTTTGGTGAGATCATCACCAATCCTTCCGATTGCAACGCGGCCAATGCATCGCGCACCGGTGAGCGGCTGACCCCCAAGGTGTCGGCAAGTCGCTGTTCGGACAGTTTCGACCCCAGCGGCAACTCTCCTGACACAATGGCAAAGCGGATTTTCTCCGCGGTGACTTCCATCAGCGACTTTGGGTGTTCAACAGGTTGCAATGGCGCTGCTCCTTTGGTGCCACAGGATCGTTATTGGCATGATAGTCGATGTCAAACTGACATGGTAGATGTGACTTGACGTGGAAACTACCATGGTGAATGGTAGTTTTGTCAGATCACCACCGATGGAGACCAAGCTTGACCGCACTGATACCGAATAAGGATGCCAGCCACATGACCGACGGGTTGCGGGCGATTGTTGGCGCGGCGCATGTCCTGACCCTTGCGGGCGATGTTTCAGCCTACCTTGAGGACTGGACCGGTCAGTACAGTGCAGCGGCGCTGGCGGTGGTGCGGCCCGGATCCACGGCTGAGGTCGCGGAGGTGGTCAAACTGTGCAACACCTACGGCATAGCGATCGTACCGCAGGGCGGGCGCACCGGCCTGTGCGGCGGCGGCGTTCCCATTGCGGATCAACTGTCTATCGTTGTCTCCCTTACCCGTATGAACGCGGTGCGATCGCTTGACGTGGCAGGCCGGACTGCGGTGGTTGAGGCCGGGGTTGTGCTTGAGACGCTTCATTCCACGGCATTGGAGCATGGGCTGATCTTTCCGCTCATGTTTGGCGCGAAGGGCAGCTGCACAATTGGCGGCAACCTTTCGACCAACGCAGGTGGGTCCAATGTTGTCCGCTATGGCACCACGCGCGAGCTGTGCCTGGGCATCGAGGCCGTGATGCCGGACGGGTCGGTGATCAACGCTCTGACCGGCCTGCGCAAGGACAACACGGGCTATGACCTCAAGGATTTGCTGATCGGCGCTGAAGGTACGCTGGGCATCATCACTGCAGCGGTCGTCAAACTCTTTGCTGCACCACGCGCCATTTCGACCGCTTTTCTCTCTGTCGTCTCTTTGGATGCCGCGATTGAGGTTCTGAACAGGCTGCAGGATTTCACCGGCGGCGGTGTCGAGGCGTTCGAGTATATGCCGCAACCTGCTGTGGACGTTATTTGCAAGGTGTTCCCCAACACCCGTCGCCCGCTGGAAGGTGAGGTGGGAACCGGCATTCTGGTTGAGGTCACATCATCGCGCCCGCAAGACGCCGAAGAATTGGAAGACGGCAGCATCCGCTTGGAGGCTGGGGTGATGGAACTGCTGAGCGTCTTGATGGAGGAAGGGCTGGTGCTGGATGCCATGCTGGCCCAGTCGGTGCAGCAACGCAATGAATTGTGGAAAATGCGCGAGCTGATCCTTGAGGCAATCACCGCCTCAGGGCCGGCCTATCATCTGGATATATCGCTTCCGCTGGCTCAGATCGCCCCTTTTGTCGACGCGATGGACCCGGCAATGGCCCATCTTGGCCTTCAGCCGTTGACCGTCGGCCATCTTGGCGACGGAAACCTGCACTATGCTTTGTCCGCCGCCGAAGGCCACATCTGGGAGACCTTGCCGCTAGAGACAGCCAAGGAGCTGGTTTTTGAAAAACTGATGGCATTGAACGGATCATTCAGCGCCGAACACGGCATTGGGCAAAGTAAACTATCCGTCATGAGCGCCTTGAAAGAGCCCGCGCAGCTGGCGGTGATGCGCGACATAAAAAGGGCGTTGGATCCGCAAAACCTGATGAATCCGGGGAAACTTGTCCCGCGCGCATGAACGAAATCCGGCGCGTCCGCGCAGGCAAACCAAAGTCATCACTGGGAGGAAACGAAATGATGAACTTCACGCAAGCATTCAAGACGGGCGGATATGCTGCCATGATCGCTTTGATGGGTGCAGTGGGATCTGCCTCGGCAGAGTCCCTGTTCGACGGCTGCCCGTCTGGCCCGATCATCCAGCGCTTTATCGAATTTGGCCAAACCGGGCAGATGCCAAAGGATCTGGGCAAATGGCTGAACACCCCTGCCGATCAATATGTCGAGCCTTGGAAACCCTTCGACAACGTCGATTATGTCGGCGTCTGCTGGGTTTCGGCATGGTTGGTGCATACCGACGACGGCGTGGTTCTGATCGACACGCTGTATGGCCCGTTTCAAAAGATGATTGTTGAGAACATCCAAAAGACCGGGACCGATCTGGCAGACATCAAATACGTGATGATGACACATGGGCATTTCGACCATGTCGGCGGTGCCGCATCTCTCAAGCCGCAGTTGCCCAACGCAAAATTCGTGATGACGCAAGGCGGCTGGGACGAAGCCGTTGAATCATCCGCGCAATCCCAAGGCGGCCCAAGGGCGTGGAACATGATCGCGCCTGAGATCACCGTTGCCGATGGTGATCAGATCACGGTTGGCGGCAATACGTTCCAGGTGATCGAAACGCCCGGCCACACATGGGGGACCGCATCCTACATGTATGACGTGCATGATGGCGACAACACCTACCGCGCCATCACCATCGGTGGCCTTGGGCTGAACGCCATTGAGGGGCCTCCGCAGGTCGAAGCCTATATCGCAAGCGTTGACCGAGTACGTAAATTGGTCGAGGCTCAGGACATGCCCATTGAGGTCCATCTTACAACACATGGTTTTTCGGCCGGTCTTGATGAAAACCGGCAAAAACATGCGGCCCGCAAGGTCGGCGAACCAAATGTCTTTGTCGACCCGCAAGCGCTGCTCAATCAGGTTGCAGGCCTGCGCGAACGGGCCGTGAAAAGACTGGAAATCGAAAACGCCAAAAAATGAAACCAATGTGAAATTCCAGGGAGGAAACACAATGAAACTGACGACGAAACTTTTCGCCTTAGCGGCGAGCGCCATGATCGCCTTTGCGGCCCCCGCAAGCGCGGAGGACTGGGCACCTGACGGGCCACTGACCATCCAGATCGGATTTGGTGCCGGCGGGTCCACGGACACGATGGGCCGTATCCTTGGCAAGGTCATGGCCGACAACACGGGCTGGAACATCATCGTCGAGAACAAGCCCGGCGGTGGCGGTGTGGCCATGTTCACAGGCCTGTCCCAGATGCCCGCAAACGGCAAGACAATCGGCATGGGCGTCAGTATTCCCGTTCTGGTCCAGCTGGTTCAGCGCGGTGATCAACTGCCCTTTGACCAAGACAGCTTTGACTACCTTGGCACAATTGCCAAGGCAGAGCTGGCACTGGTTGCAGGCAAGGACGCGCCCTTTGACGATCTGGAAGGCATGATCGCCTACGCCAAAGAGCAAGGGCAGATGCCCGTGGCAACAATGGCACCGCCGCAGGTCTTGATGATGAATGCGACCAGCCGCACCAAGGACGCCGAATTCAACCTCGTCACAGCCGATGGCGGTGCAGAGGTCATGAAGCTGATCCTTGGGGGTCAGGTCTTGGCGGGCTTTGCCTCGGGCGAGCATTTTCCCTACCTGGAATCGGGCGACATGAAGGTCATTGCAAGCGCCAACCAGTCACGGCTGAGCTATGCGCCCGACGTGAAGACCTTTGTCGAGAATGGCGTGGATGCCTTTGTCGATCCGGTCTTTTTTCTTGCCATGACCAAAGGCACGGATCCTGCCGCAGTTGCCGCGATTGCCAAGGCTATGGATGAGGCCGTCAAGTCCGATGAAATCGCTGAAATCGTGATGAATGCGGTCAAGGGCAAGCCCATCAACATGGGCCCCGAAGGGACGCACCAAATGATGATTGATGGCCTCAGCGCCGCCAAGGTCCTGTTTACCAAGTAAACGACCAAAAGACCAAAGCGCCCTGTTGCCCTTGTCGGCGACGGGGCGCTCCACGGCTCGGGGAGGGGCAACCATGACCATCAGCGCAGATCGCATGTCCGGTGCATTCTTCTGTCTATTCGGACTGGCGATGTATTTTCTTGTAATTCCCGTTTACGTCGAAACGGCAGAGGGCGGCAGCCTATCGCCGAAAACGCTGCCCAACATCATCTCGATCATCATCGCCATCAGCGGCGGTTTCTTGGTGATCAAACCGACAGCGCAGCAGATGCGTGATCCGCGAAAGATGGCCATTACAGGTCTTTACGCCGCACTGCTGGCCGCAGGCATCTACGCGATGTCCTGGTTCGGTTTCGAATACGTCGCGCCGGTTCTTGCCCTGGCTATCATGTGGATGATCGGCGAACGCAGACCCCTTTGGCTGGTCAGCGGTGTCGTAATCATGCCCGCCGCAATCTGGTTTGCCGTGACCCAGCTACTTGGGCGCGGATTGCCATGAAGGATATCTATCATGGTTGATCTCTCAATTATTCTGGCAGGTTTTTCAGACGCATTTTCGCTCTATAATCTTCTGTTTGTGCTATTCGGTGTGGTGCTGGGACAATTCGTCGGTGCAGTGCCTGGCATTGGCCCGATTATGGCCATGGCCATCGCCATTCCGTTTACCTTCGGTCTTGATCCTCTGCCGGCCATTGCCTTTTTGGTAGGCGTGAACAAGGGCGGGCTGGTAGGCGGTGCCGTGCCTGCCGTGCTCATGAATACCCCGGGCACCCCGGATGCAGCCGCAACCGCACTCGATGGATACCCCCTTGCCAAGCAGGGCAAGCCGCTGAAGGCGACCAAGATGGCGCTGTTTTCTTCTGTCACGGGTGACACCTTTAGCGATATTGTCCTGATCACCGTTTCAGCCCCTTTGGCGATACTGGCGCTCAAGATGGGGCCTATCGAAATTGTCGCACTGATGATTTTCGCCTTCTCAATCCTGGCGGGGTTGATTGGCAATTCCCTGACCAAAGGGATCATCGCCGCTGCTTTGGGGATGCTTGCTGCCTCCATTGGAACGGATCCTGAAAATTTCACCCCGCGATTGATCTTTGGCTATTGGGATCTTTTCAACGGGCTGCCCCTGCCCTCCGTGGCAATCGGGCTGCTTGCTATCTCGGAAATACTGCACCGATTGTCGGTGGCGCATGGCAGCGTCGGGGCCGCGATCATCATCAAGGATACCGGCAATCCCGACGACCGGCGCGTGACGTGGGTCGAATATTGGAGTTGTCGCTATACCATGCTGCGCGGCGCGGTCATCGGAACTGTGCTGGGGGCACTGCCCGGCATCGGCTCAACTGCGGCTGCCTTTATGTCCTATGCCATGACCAAGGCTGGATCGAAAAACCCACAAAGTTTTGGCAAGGGCAACCTGCATGGCATTGCCGCCGCAGAATCCGCCAATTCGGCAGTGGTCGGGGCGAACCTGATACCGTTGCTCACCCTTGGCATTCCGGGCAGTGTGGGTGCCGCTTTGATCATCAGCGCCTTCATGATCCATGGCATGCAGCCAGGCCCGCTGCTGTTTGAGACCCAAGGCCG
>Ga0233413_10001054_pt1 | contig 12470 bp, 15 predicted proteins | sample Na_anoxic_6_MG_FD_189019 | JGI IMG/M metagenome (GOLD analysis project Ga0233413, IMG submission 189019) | Seawater microbial communities from Saanich Inlet, British Columbia, Canada - Na_anoxic_6_MG | ecosystem: Environmental > Aquatic > Marine > Inlet | place: Canada: British Columbia... | reverse complement strand
TCTTTAGATATAAGCTTCTCACAAGAGAGGAGAAATAGTACATCCCCCTTTATAATATCTTTCTTATCAAAAATATGAAGGAGATCATGATTTTGTAATTTCTCTTTGATCTGCTCCACATACGGAATAATCCAACTATCTGGGTTGTCTGTAAGAATGGTTATGATCATTTTTTCACTGCCCAGCACCAGTCCCCACTATCAACCTCAAAACGATGATACTCAGGATGTTGCTTTACAAGAAGATTAAAAATCTCTTTAATATGAGGTGTAGTTAGTTCTTCCTCTGAAAAAGAATCATGTCTAATCCCATCAGTTTCTGTTCGTCCTTTATTAGAGTTTTCGTAGGTCCACCCATAATCATCCCAGATGATTACCCCTCCTCTATTCAAAAGTTTATCACAGAGAAAAAAAGCACTACTATCTATAATCCAATTCTTAGGACCGTCAATAATAATAAGGTCATATTTAGGAGAACATTTATTATTGGAATCTGTTTGGCGTTTTATCTCATCGTGGAGAAACCAGCTATACCCAGTTTTCATTCTAAATACATCGACATACTTTTCCAAATTCAAATTAGATAACTGTGTTTCAATGTTAGGAGAAAACCAATCACGGTGGGGAACCATTTTTTTGTTAGGAAAGCTCTTGGCTCTGTGTGGGTCGGAAAGGCAACTCATCATTTCTATATCAACACAGGTAAGGTGTCCTCCCTTATTCTCCTCCAAGGCAGCAGCCATATAACAACTTGCAGTTCCGTGAGCAATACCCAATTCTAAAATATTAGATGGTTTTCTTTTCACAATAAGATCATATAAATATTTGCCATGAGTACTAGAAATAAAAGGCACATGTTTAACAGCTTCATAAACTGTATTAAAATTCATCTTTCTTCTCCCACAATAGGATAATACCTCTTTCGCAAAGCATTTCTATTTGGGTAATGGGAGCCCTCATGACTAGCGGCTACTCGCTCATCCCACTTGTCTCTAAAGAAATTAAATAGCTTTGAATTATTATAAAATGTAACCCCTTCTTTATGCAATGCTGCGGTAACGGGCATCTCCCAATGATGTGACTGCTCATTATCCTCTTTAAATATATCAAACAAAGAAAGGTGGGCAAGTGTTTCCCTACGAGTAGCCCATAACCTACCCTTAACACAGTCTACTTTCCCATGTGCCGTAGGAGGAAGATTTATTTGGTCCCCATTACGCTGCCAATTTTCAGAACATAACCCCATTACTACTTTATTTTTACCATAAAGCTTTTCAGCCTCTTCTAGCCCGTCTAATATACCCTGGGAAGCCTCATTAGAACTAGGAATTAAATCATCATCTAACTTAACTATACAGCCTTCCATTACATATGGCATCAAAAGAAGAGAAGCTCCACATCTAATATTTCTATTAGAATTAATAATGAGATCAGCATTAGAGTCTTCATAAAGCATCTCGGGATTATTATTCCAGACAAAGACCTGAGTTTCTACTGTTTGCTCTTTTAATTTTTTAGTAATCTCTAATGTTTGTTGTGACCGTTGCCAATTCATTAGGATGTAGGTGATTATTGGTTTATTCATTGGTTTCCTCTATATAAAAAGGGTGCATAATTTTGTCTAATTTTAGTGTCCTGAAAAACTAATTCTCGGTTGTGGGCAGGGTTAGTACTCATGCCCTTTGGATTTGTATAATAAGTGCCCACCACATCATCAACCTTTAAAAACTTATAACCTTTAGAGGATAACCTACACCACATTTCAAAGTCAGCGGCTATAGTAAACTCAGTTTGGAACATCCCAACATCTATGATACTTTGTTTCTTAAGCAGGGGGAATGGCCCACAACAAGATCCATATTGTAGTAAGGCTTGAATATTATTAGCATCGTTCCAATTATAAAAACCAGTAAGACTACTATGGTCCCCCTTATCTGAAATCCAACAGTTAGAGTATATAATGTCTGCGTCTGGTATTGAATTTGCGTAAATACTTAAGGCTAACAAACTGCCAGGGAAAATCTTATCATCTGTATTGTAATTCATTACATACTCGTACTGCGCTTTCTCTATCCCTTTATTCCAAGCCTCATAAATAGTAATACGCTCTTCACACTCAATGATTGTTTTCTGGATACCTTCCCTAAACTTATAATCCTTAATAGTTTGCAAGGAGCCATCCGTGGAGTTAGCGTCTACAAAAATAATCTCAAACTTTTCAAGGAATTGGTAGTTCACATACTTCAAGTAGTTATCTATAAACTTTTCCGAATTATAGGTTGAGCAGATTAAACTAATCATCCTATTACCCCGTTACGCTTTAAAATATTAAGATAAACTTTATGCTTATACTCCGCTGTCTTTTTAAGATGAAAATGGTCTGACCTACTATCCTCTCTCATATTATAAAATAACATCGCAGTTCTCGCATAAGCCCCCTTATAACCACTAAGAGCCATTCGCACCCACAAATCAAAATCTTCTAGAATATCCAGGTCTGGTGTAAAGCCTCCTACATTGTCAAAGGCTTCTCTAGTAAGGAGGGAGGAGCATGGGATGAATAACTCTTTCATCACCCTTTCCTTAGACCACTCGGGTTTTGCTAGTAATTGATCTACTCTTCCAAACATCTTAACAGTAGGGTAAACAGGACAAGCCCCCTTACCGTCATAGTGCCTTCTTAATAAATCTCTAATAGAATTAATAGAAAAGTAATCATCAGCATCCAACGGTAAAAGAAATTCGCTATCCGTAGTCTTAATAGCTTCGTTTCTAGCAGAGGCGGGTCCAAGATTTTTATTTCCATAATGAAAAGTAACTTCAGGATACTCATCTTCAAACCTTAAGATATCCTTAAGATCAAAAGATCCATCATCCCATACTATATGCTCAACTTCTACATTATCCTCAACAGCCCAAAGCCTTTGATTTTTTATAGAATCTAATGCTGGTTTAAGCATATGAGCATCATTATAGGTGGTGGTAATTACGCTAACCTTCAAAAGTCCACTCCGTATTATATGTTACAGGGGGTCTACCCTCTCTAGTTTTGATCAATCTTATAGCCTCCGAATATAACTCCAACCTATGCTTGCACACTTTCCCCATGCTAAAATATTCTTCTGTAACCTTGTGCAGATTCTCTCCCATCTCTTTAACATGTTGGGGGTTCTTAATACACTTCGTTATAACCTTTACCCAGTCAGCTTTAGTAGCCCCTACTGGGAGTAGGTACCCAGTCTTCCCATTTACAATAGTCTCATCGTAGCATCCCACATCAGAGGCAATAAGAGGCATCTTGTACCTTCCTGCTTCAGCTACTTTAATCTCAGACTTAGAATCATTAAAAGGGTTCATTTGAAGAGGAGCAATAGCAATATCCATATTAGCATAAATGCCTCCGTAACTGTCTGGGGAGAGTGCGTGATAGATTTGCCAATTAGGTGCCCCTTTGAATCCGCTTAGTAGCATTTTTTTATAATTCTTCCAAACATCATGCTGCCACTCATCTTTAGTCTCGCCCTTCTCATCTTTAACGGGTGTAGGAGATCCATAGAAACCCCAGTGAACCTTTTCACGGCCCACTCTTCCATTAACTAGGTGCGGGACTCCTGCAAACTCTTTAATATCTTCCTCATGGTGGATACCTCCTGCCCAGCCAATCCTCGTTAGATTTTTACTTGGTTTTGGAAATTTAGGTAAATTCCAGCAGGGTAAATCGTAATCAATAGCGTTCTTAACAATAGCAAGAACCCCATTTACATTCTCCTTCACCCTCTCTGCAAACTTCCTCTGTGTGACCGTTACTAAATCTGCATTAGCATAAAGAAACTCGGTAATCTGCTTTAGCCCACGATCTTTGTAAACATCATATAGCCTATGTCCTTCGTACAGATCAGTTAAAAGGTCATCAGTATCAAAATGAACAAACTTACCAAACTCCTTTGCCTTCCCCACCATACGGGCTGTATAGGGTCCACCAAAGTTAGAAATATTATTAGTCCAAATAATATCAGCCCACTTCATATCGGCATAATCCCAATCCTCTAACCAAATCCCACTAACTGTTGCTTCGCCATTGGCTGTGTTTTCTTTAGTAGCCATCCCTAGTGGATTCAGATTATACCTAAACTCAACCTGATCACCGTACATTTCGTTGAGCTTTTTCATAGGGCCAATTACCCTATAATACGAACAACCTCCTTCATTAGCAGGCGCACACAGTATTTTTAATTTTTTAGTCATAAGCTTATATAAAAAAAGGAGGACAGGGCATTAACCCCATCCCCCTATTATAGTCACTATCTAGTAAAACTAGACTTCGTATTCGCCTTCTTCTTCTTCTTCGGCGTGAAGTGCAGCAGTCCCATCGGACGAGTGCGAAACCCCAACAGCAGCAGCAAGGCTACTCACCGCTCCACCAATATCCAAGGTCTTGTCCATAGGGACAAGGGCCTTAACAGCCTTAATATAGTGCTTGCGCTTACGGTCACTAAAGAGGGCCAAGGCACCTTCCCAGGCTGCTAGGCCAGGAAGGAATGCAGTACCGATACTGAGAGCAGTTTGGAAAATACCATTCCAGCCCCCTTCATCCAAATCACCACCAACAGGGATATAAGAACCCCCTTCAACGATAGCATCTTTAGATGTCATCACAAGAGTAGTTCCTTCAGGGAACTGTTCTTTAATAGAATCAGGAAGTTGGTCAAAAGGAATGACCGCAGCCTCTCCCCCCTCAACAACCTGATCAGCGGTAGTAAAAACCGTGCCTTCTCCGAAGACTGCTTCAAGGGCCGCACAAGACATAAGACCTGTTCCCATAAAGACGGTTAACATAAGTGTTAGAATAATATTTTTCATAATCAGTTGCTTTGCATTTTCGAGAGATAGTCATCATCAGGCACATCTTCGGCCATCGTAGGATTTTGACTACTCCCTTCGTGGGATGGAAGAAGGCCAATAGCGGCAGTCTTCACATCTTCATATTCCTCCTTTTTAACGAGAGCATGAATGTCGTGGAGGGAATCCATCCATGTTGCAATTTCAGCCTTGCTGCCAGCCTCGGAAGACTTAGGGCGGGGCGAGGATTGATCATACTTGGGCCATTGGCCTTCCATGATCTTAACGATTTTAAAGTCATGCCCTTTAGCGATATCAGTAATGTCACCGAAATCTTCATCAAGCATTGCAGCGATAATCTTCTTAAAGAGAATCACTCCGATAGAGAGGATTTTAACATCCCCCGTCTCACGATCTACCACATTCATGTAGTAGCGGGAACGAGGTTTGATCTGACGGGCCAGATCCTCATCTTTGTTGGGCTCTTTCCAGAGCGAGTAATACGCATCACAAAGAGGACAAGGCTCTCCGTGGGTTTTGCGACAATGGACATTCTTCACTCCACCCTGACCATCAGGGACTCGGTGAATCTTTGTTTCGGCATAGAACATAGTGTCCTCGTCCTTGCCGGGAAGGATGCGTACTGAATTAGTACCGTCCAGCAGTTGCATAAATTTTGTAAGGAAATCACTGTTCGCGTTTCCCTTACCAGCGTTACTTAATTCTTCGTGTTTTGCTCTTAGAGCGTCTAGGTCGATAGCCATGTTAAAACCTCCTATGGTTATTTGTTGTGGCAGTTATTGTATAATAGTCGTTGTTTATGAAATTTTTATATTATTTATATAAATTAGTCTCAGCCCTACGATTGGATGATAGCTGTACCAGCATATCCTTTTTATGCTCCAATGAGGAGACAAGGCCCTTCAAGAGTGTATACTTGAAAGAGGCTTCATTTACCCCTGTCGTATATACTACGAACTCTGGGGAAGATTCAACGAAATCATCTAAATCTTTTGCCGTTTGCTTGGCGGTGGTTGACGCTTTTTGCTCTTTCCTAGATTGGGCCGTGTATTTCGTTAAAGTGAGATTTGCGTCATCTAGCCTTTTTTTGGCTACAGATAGCAACCCTTGATAATAGGAATAGATAGAAGCCTGTTTAGCCATCTCATCATCAATGTTATGCTTATCGTACTGCGTTGCCGCATCTGCAATATCCACATAATTTTCCCAAGTTAGGTCTTCTAACGCTTCCAGTAAATCTGTTGCTTTATTCATAGTAGTAGTAGCTCCTTAGCTAATTCTGGGTTTAGTCTCGTAAACATCATAAATGCTCTAGACATTGTTATAGTCAGCTTCTCATTAGAAGCCCAAATAAATTCCTCATTTTCTCCTTCACCTTCTCCACCCATGCCACACAACTCTAAAAGCATATGGGTTATCTCATGAAGGAGGGTTTCTCTTGCAGGAGCATCTTCAATCTTCTTTTCAAGATGGATCTCGTAGGTATCGAAATCACAAGTACCCCAGCAGTTTTGCTTTCCAGCCTTTAAACCAGCTACAATCTTAATTGTAAAAGGTGCCCAACCCCCATTAACTTCCTTAAGATGCGGGTTCTCCTCTAGTATCTCATAAATATGCTTATTCTTCGCTTTCGTCAATTGCCTCTCCTTCTGCCATACGCAGAATATTATAGTCTATTGTCATAGGCACAGTAAAGCGGGGTCTACCATTTCTAGACTTAACCACATATGCCCTCATTGTACCTGAATCAAACTCTTCCTCATTCTGGTTAAGAGATATAGCGAAGTCACAAGTCCTAATCTTTCCATAAGAATCTCCCAACTCAGAGTCTGTAATAATCTTAACGGCCCTACCCATCCTATTAGTCTGCGTTGCGGTCCACAAAAGGACATTCTCCTCCATAGCCAACCCTCTCAATTCCTCAGAGATCCTCTGCTGGGCTTGGTACTCATGCTGGTTCTCTCTAGTGGGCCTGAGAAGCTCTAGGTAGTCGATTACAATAACATCGGGTGAGAACTCCTCATAGTTCCTAAGCTGCACAAGGAGGGCTCTCAGGGTGTTTACAGTAGCAGTCCCGCAAGGGAACTCCTTAATCATCAACTGGCTATCAGGGAAGTTAGTTTGAAAAATACTTAGCCTTTCGTCCACTTTAAGCTGGGCCGAGGGATCCTTTAGCTGGGATTGGGGAATTAGGGTCATCACGGAGTCGAACCTCTGTGCAATCTTATCCTCTGACATTTCCAAGGACACATACAGTACTTTGCGCCCTTCAACCATTGATTGCACCGCTTGGTTTACCAACCACAACGATTTGCCCACACCAGGGGGAGCAATAACCATAGCTAATTCCTTTTCACCTAAACCCCCTTCTAAGGATTGATTAAGAGAATGGAGAGGTGTCTTATACTTATCGCGCTTTTCAGCATTGTAAGTACGGTCCCAACGATTTTTGGTATCCCTAAAAAAGGATTGCCCAATATCAACTGTCCTGCTTACCATAAGGGCTTTACGGACAAGCTCCTCAGTCTCTTCTACTCGATTCTCTTTAATCAAAACCAAAGACTGCTTAATAGCATCCTTCATTGCCTCTCGTTTAGCAAAAGTTTCAATAAGATCAAGGTAGTAGTCTTCCCCATCTAGTGCCGAGGTGTCCAGCTTATTAATATACTGAATTTCATCAGTATAATCGTGGAGAGACTCATTTACGGACTTAGTATCTCTAATCTCCTGTTCTATAAAATCATCGGTAGGGAGATTCTTATACTTCTCGTAATGATCTCGGACCACCGAGAATATCCTGCTGTGAACAGGAAATTCAAAGTATTCAGGCTTAACTAAGTTTACAATTTGAAGATAAAAGTCTGAATCTGATTTAAGGAGATAAAGCATCCCCCTCTGAATATTTTCGCTAAATTCGTACATGTGCCTCTAAGCTACTGTGGTTTAATTTTCTTACTAGGATCTTGTCCTGCCTTATTATAGATCTCGGTGCTTAATTTCTTGGAGGCATTTAAGCCTTGTTTGACCTCCTCCTCATTTAAGCGTCTTGCTCCAACCTCTTTAATATACCCCTCTGAGGGTGTATACTTAGAATAATGCTGCCATCCCGTATCCATACGCTCCTTACACTTATCTTGGAGCTTCTGATTTACTTCATCAGAGCCACCGCTTCGATTATATCCCGTAGTCTGTGTCCACCCTGCTCCCTTAAAATGAACAGCAGGTGCGGATCTACCCCTCCAATTTTGTTCACATAATTTGCGACACTCAGGGCATTAGTTTTGTTTGCACACTTACCAAAAGTATACTCTCTTTCCCATGTCACTTTACAATCGTGACACGCATATTCATAAAGTTTTTTCATACGCTAAAGGATTCTCCACATCCACAAGACTTAGTAGCATTAGGGTTCACGAACTTAAATCCTTTACCCATGAGTCCATCTTCGAAATCAATGATGGTGTTGTTAAGATACAGGAAAGACTTAGGATCACACCATATCTCTAGATCTTTAGGTTGCCATTCTTTTATTGATACTTGGTCTGTCTTCTTCTTTACATCATCGAAGCCTAGAGAGTATGAGAAGCCTGAGCATCCTCCTCCCTTCACTCCCACGCGAAGAGACACTTCTCCTAGCTTCTGTTCAACTACTAACCTACCAACCTGAATGGCTGCTCTATCGCTCATCATTATCATTAATACTTGTCCTCTGGTTTCCACCAGTTTAATTCTTCTTCCTTGCCATCTAAGTATTGCAGGAATATATCAATCCACGCAATCTTTTTCAACAATCTCCACCAGTCAAGGAACAAGCATCTCCTGCCTGAATACTAACCTCAAGTGCTTCTTGCCCAGACATATACTTATCAATATTCTCTTGAGTGAAGGGGATAGCAGCTAAAGGCTCGCCATCCTTAGCACCTGCTCGATAAACTGTAAGCCCTTTGAGGTACGGAGCATAATCCAACGCTGCTTGAGAGAACTCTTCAGGGGTTGAAGTAGCGGGAAGGTTAATTGTTTTGGAGATGCAGGAGTCAATGTACTTCTGGATCGTAGCTTGCACTTTAATATGGTCTTCGGGGGCCACATCATAGGCTCCGACAAAAGGTTCCAAGTTTTTCTTTTCGTCATAATATTGCTGAAATAAGGGGTCAATAACTAATTTTTCTTTCCAAATATTATTATTACGCCAACGCCTGTTATACATAGCAGAGAAAATAGGCTCAATACCTGAACTAACCCCGTGGAGCATTGAAATAGTGCCGCAAGGAGGAATGGTAAGCATAACAGCATTGCGAATCCCGTGTCGTTTGATAAGCATTCTAATACGAGCGGGTAAAGTTTTTGCAAATTCTTCATTTAAGTATTTTTTAGAATCAAACTCAGCGAAAGGCTTCTTATCTCTGGATAGGTAAATGGATTGCTTGTATGCCTCATCACGGATAGTAGCGAACAACCTCTCCAAAAACTCCAAGCATTTCTCATTACCGTAGGGAATTCCAAGCTTGATTAGCATATAGTGTAAGCCTGTTACACCTAGACCAATACGCCTAGACCTCTCCGCTACAAGCTTGCACTCCTCCGTTGGAAAGGTGTTAATCGTAAGTACATTATCTAGAAACCTAACTCCAGTTCGGACAGTCTTTGCCAAGCGTTTCCAATCCAAGTCAGTACCATCATCAAGAACCATATTAGAAAGATTAACATTGCCCAAGCAGCAGTTGCCATAAGAAGGAAGGGAAATCTCGCCGCACGGATTCGTTGAATCCAGTTTTTCAAAGTATGAAACATTAGTGTATTTGTTTGCTAGGTCAATATTATATATGCCAGGGTCACCCGACTCGACTGAATTTTTCCAAATTTTGTCCCAAAGATCTCGGGCTTTAATATCATCACGGCCCACACACACAAAGGTATCCTTCCAATCTTCTTTATGGAAGTTATTCGCACGGGCTAGAGCATCCTCCTCATTTTGAGCGATTACAGAGAGGCTAGTCTCTCCATTGCGAGTCATGTGATAAGAATGATACTCCTTATTGTTGAAAGTAAAGTACCAATCTTCCCCTAGCTCAACAGCTTCAAGAAATCTCTCTGTAATAGCTACAGAAATGTTAAAGTTATTTAACTGCCCTTGGTCAAGCTTGACACTAAGGAACTCAAGCAAATCAGGATGAGTGACATTAAGAATGCCCATAAGAGCCGTGCGCCTATTTTTTCCCGCTCGTACATGTTCGCCAACCTCGTTAATCATTTGAAGAACCGATACAGATCCTGGGGCTGAATTGGCAACACTACCAATATCATCACCACGGGGCCTGAGTTTCGATACATTAAAACCTACACCACCACCAGCACAGGAGATTTTATACATATCCTGTATGGTCTTGGCAATGGAGTCTACATTATCCTCTGGGACAATCACATAACAGTTTAGTAGGTTGTGCTTGCCACGGTTACGCCCTGCTCCAAAGATGATCCTCCCTCCTGGGATAAAATCTCCTGACCCTACTGTTTCGTAGAATGCTTTCTCAGTTTTCTCTTTATCTTCATCCAGTTCAGCAGAGGCAATCGTCTTAGCAATTACTTTAGCCCTTTCACCCCACTTGGTTTCACCTGGGTAGGCATAGCGTGTTTCAAAAATTTCTTGTCCGAGGGTATTTAGTGTGGTTATTGACATGATTTTAAGCCTTTATGGCTGAGACTCCTTTGTTTTTTATAATAGACACACGGGGCGAAGAATCCAGCAGAGTCTTGAGATATTTATTATGTGTAATGACGAACAGGGTTTTGGTTTTTTTGATTTCCAGTAGAAGCTGGTGAAGTCCCAGAACACCCTCATCATCAATATTCTCTGCTACTTCGTCAAAGAATAATAAATCCACATGTGATTTGTCAGTAAGCAAAAGAAGATCCTTCAAGCCAAGCATTATGGCAAGATTAATCTTCCTTTTTTCACCTCCAGATAAAGATATATACGGGATCTGTTCCCCATTTGTCTTAATTATTTCAGTCAATTCTTCATCAAATTCTACAGAATATTTAGAATTTGTTAAATATGATAGGTAATAAGAACACCTCTCATTAAAGTAGTCTAGGATGTTACTAATAATATACCTAATGACTCCTTGTTCAGAGAAAGCCTTCTCCCAGAAACGCATAATATCATACCAGTTTCTATTAAGACCCTTATCCTCTTCTGCTTCCGTAATAGAAGCATATAGATCAGTCTTCATGCCCCCATAGTTAGCTTCATCTCTACATAGTTCTTTATACTTTAGAACTTTCACGAATTCTTTAGATGTTATCGGCGGGGTCCAGCGGTGGGATTCAAGATTTTTACTATCTGCCCTATGGTCTTTAATGTTTTGTTCGATAACCCCCCTCTCTACTTTAAGGGAGGCTACATCATGTTTCTTTTCAGACTTTGCACTACAGCGGGGGCAAACCCGTACAGAGTTAGGGTTTTGTATGTGGTCTTTTACATCATCCAACCTATCCTCTAAGGCATCAATCTCTTTGCGATTAGCTGACAACTTCTGGTTTAGGGTTCTCTCCTGTGTCTCCCCGTCTAAAATATCATCAAGCGAAAGGCTCAAGGTGGACTCATCATAGGTTGAGAATGCCCTCTTTGCTTCTTCGATTTCCTCAATCTTAGTATCTATAGACAGAATATTCTTTTGGTTCTCAGCAATAATAGCATCCTTCTCCTTCATTGTCTGGTAGAAAGAAGATTTATGGGCTTTAATCTTATCTCTCATCTGAAAGATATCATCTAGATTTAGAAAGTTTCTAATGATAGTCCTCTTATCATCAGCAGTACAGTCCAAGAAATTAAGATCATTGGACTGGCCGAAGAACATAGAAGCTAGAAGAACCTTGTGGTTTATGTTAAGAAAGGAGTCTATTTCTGCCTGGGTTTTCAGTACTGTATCCTGTGTCCTATTCTTATCACCTACTAGAAACTCTAACTTAGTAGGTTTCTTCTGCCTTGTTATAATTACATACTCATTATTGTGGGTAAGTTCGATCCTTACCTCGCACTTCTTCTTAGCTTGATTATTTACCAGACTATCCTCTGTACTCTTACGGATAGTTTTACCTGTCAAGGAAAAAAACAAAGCTTCTACTAGGGCACTCTTTCCAGAACCGTTTGACCCTTTCGTATCATTATTCTTTCCCTTGATTAAGGTAAGCCCACTATAGGATGTGAAATCAAGGTAAGCCTCTTTAAAAGAGTAGAAATTTTTTATTTTTATATTGTTAATCTTCATCTTTAAGAAGGCTATAGCCCTCCATCAAACTTTCTGTTGATAGCACCGAGTTAGCTGACTCTACATATTCTTTAATGATACCCTCATTAATAGAAAACAGATCCTTGCTAGGGGAGAAGGACGAAAGCTCCTCCTCATTAAAAACAGGAGAATACTTAATATCTAAGTAAGCTACCTTTAATTTATCGTAGGGAATTGGGTGGTGGTCTGCTTCAACCATTACCCTAAGGAAAGTAAAGTAATTAGGATCATTAATAATATCCAAAGCTGCCTCTACTTCGAGCGCGGGGTAAATCAAATGTCTAGGACCACTCGTAGGTTGCTTGAACTCTACCCCATC
>Ga0233413_10001052_pt1 | contig 12494 bp, 12 predicted proteins | sample Na_anoxic_6_MG_FD_189019 | JGI IMG/M metagenome (GOLD analysis project Ga0233413, IMG submission 189019) | Seawater microbial communities from Saanich Inlet, British Columbia, Canada - Na_anoxic_6_MG | ecosystem: Environmental > Aquatic > Marine > Inlet | place: Canada: British Columbia... | reverse complement strand
GCATATCGGTCATTCGTACTGCTCCCGGTATTTGCGAACGATGATAAGGGCCACGACATTCAGACCCAATGTCAGAACGAACAGCGTCAGACCCAGTGCAAAGGCCACCAGCGTCTCTGGGCTGGCGAAATCCGTATCGCCGGTCAACTGGCTGACGATCCTTGTGGTGATCGTGGTCATCGCCTCAAAGGGGTTGCCCGAGATGCGGGCGATGGCACCGGCCCCCAGCACCACGATCATGGTCTCACCGATGGCGCGCGATGCGGCCAGCAGGATCGCCCCGACGATCCCCGGTAGGGCCGCAGGCAGCACCACCTGACGCACGGTTTCAGAATGGGTTGCCCCCAGCCCGAAAGATCCATCGCGCAGGGATTGCGGCACAGCATTGATGATGTCGTCTGACAGCGAGGATACAAAGGGGATCAACATGATGCCCATGACCAGGCCGGCCGTCAGCACCGATGTAGCACCGCTCATCCATTCGACGCCCAGCACGCCGTTCTCACCCCGGCCAAACAGATTGACCAAAAAGGGGCCGACCGTCAGCAAGGCAAACAGACCATAAACAATCGTTGGAATACCCGCGAGGATTTCCAGCAGTGGTTTGGCAACTGCACGGACCTTGGGCCCTGCATATTCGCTGAGGTAGATCGCGGCGAACAGGCCGATCGGCACCGCCACCATCAAGGCGATGACAGAGATATAAAGCGTGCCCCACAGCAGCGGCAGGATCGCAAGATCACTATTGCCCCGGAAATTCGGAGCCCAGGAGGTCCCGAAAAAGAAGTCCTTCCAGTCATGCAGCTGAAAGAAGTTCCTCGATTCAAAGATCATGGACTAGACGATGCCCACGGTCGTCAGGATCGCCAGCGAGGCGGCGATCATCAACAGCGCCTTGACGCCTGCCTCAACCGTATTGCGCGCGCGGAACGCCGGATGGGTCATGCGGAAAGCCAAGGCAAAGCCCAAGACCGCTATGGCAATGACCACAACCACCATCGTCGCCGCACCCGTCGCTGTCAGCGCGCGGTATTTCTGCGCAGCCTGCAACACAGGTGCCTGAACGTCAGACCCCAGCGCCACACCGACGTCAGCCAGCAAGGCGCGGACATCCGTCTGATCCACTAGCAAATCAACGGCCTCAGTGCGGGTCAATGCCCCTTGGGCCACTGCAGTATTCAACCCTTCGGCCACACGGCGCACATCGCTCATGACCAGCCCCACGGATGACCCCTCGGTGATCATTTGATCAGGGATCAGGCCGATGACCGCATTCTGCACCAGCATCGGCTGGATCAGCAGCCACAGCACCAATATCAACAGCGACGGCACCGCGATACACATTGCGGCGTTATAGCCATAGTAGCCGGGCAGTGAATGCAAGACACGCGCATCCCCCCTCGGCGGCGGAAATGGCGTGTTTGCGGACAGTGAAATACCCGACAAGCGCCAGTCCAAGAATGATCAACACCAGAAGGGAAACAGAGATGCTGTTGATGAGCTCAATCACGGGTCAGACGCTTTCTGTCCGAACAAGCCGGACCAAATTTAGGAGAGCACGATAAAGTCATGTAACCAAACAACCCTAGACAGACAAGCGCGGGCCTTGGGAAAGGCCCGCGCATTTTTCGATCACCCGAGGCTCAGGAGCCCGCGCCCAGAACTTTCTCTTCGGCCACAGCCGCTTGTGTGCTGGCCAGATCAGGGTCAGACACCAGACCGTATTCGGCCAATGGGCCATCAGGGCCTGCAATTTCGTCCGCGACAAAGAATTCAGCGAATTCTTTCAGGCCCGGGATCACGCCGATATGGGCTTTCTTGATGTAGAAATACAGCGGGCGCGACACGGGGTATTCGCCGGTGGAAATGCTCTCGGTGGTGGGGATCACGTCCGACATTGTCGCGACCTGCAGTTTGTTGGTGTTGTTCTCATAGAACGCCAGACCAAAAACGCCGATGCCATCCTTGTTGCTGTCGATACGCGCCAGGGTCTCTGTGTAATCGCCGTCAATATCGACGGATTTGCCGTCTGTGCGGACCGCCATACAGATTTCTTCGGCTTCTTTCTTGTCAACGCCGCCGTCGATCATGGCCTGCAGGAAACCACCCTCTTCGCAGCCCGCCAGCAGCACCTTTTCCTCAAACACTTCACGTGTGCCGTGCTTGGTGCCCGGAATGAAGGCCTGGATGGGCTGGGCCGGAAATTCAGGATTGACCTGATCCCAGCTTGTCAGGGGGTTGGGGACCAATGCGCCGTCAATGTAATGCTGTGCTGCCAGCGCCTTGTACCAATCTTCAGGGGTAAAGGCGAAGCTGTTGCCATTGATGTCGGATGCGAAAACGATGCCGTCATAACCAACGCGGACTTCGATGATCTCTGTCACGCCATTGTCTGCACAGGCGGCGATTTCCTTTTCGCGCATCGCACGTGACGCGTTCGCGATGTCGATGGTGTTCTCGCCCACACCTTCGCAGAACCGCTTCAACCCGGCAGAAGAGCCACCCGATTCAACAACCGGCGTTGGGAAGTCAAAGTTTTCACCAAAAGCTTCGGCGACAATCGAGGCATAGGGCAGCACGGTGGAAGAGCCCGCAATCTGAACCTGATCCCGCGCGGCAGCAGCGGTTGCACCAAAGGCAGCAATGGCCAGCGCGGATGTGGTGAGTTTTGTCAGTGACATGATGTCTCCTGTAAATTCTTCTATAAACAATCACCCCCATGGTGATCCTGCGCCAGACCTAGGCCGGCTGTGCTGTGCTTTTGTGACACTTGTATTACAGTTTTATGACAGCGCGCTGTGATACGCTGCAAAACCATCCCCCATGCAGGCTTAGGCGGCGGGAACATCCAGCGGTAAAATGACCGTAAAAGCAGAGCCTTGCCCAACTTCGGAGGTGATCTTGAGCCGTCCGCGATGCCGGTTAAGGATATGTTTTACAATCGCCAGCCCCAGCCCGGTACCGCCCAGTTTGCGGCTGCGGTGGCTGTCGGCGCGGTAGAATCGTTCGGTCAGGCGGGGCAGATGCATGGGGGCGATGCCGGGGCCATGGTCCGTGACCGTGATCCGCACCGCAGGGCCGCGCAGGCTGGTTTCTGCGCTGATCTCAACAGGCTGGTGGGCAGCGCCATATTTGATCGCGTTCTCCACCAGGTTGGTAAAGACCTGCACCAGTTGATCCGCATCCCCCATCAGCGGCAGGGGATCGCTGCTGAAAGCCGCCACCAAACTCACGTCCCGCTCCTGCGCGAGGGGGGTGAGGTTGCGCAGTGTCGTGCCCAGAATATCTGTCAGGTCCACCTTGGCTGTGGGTTTCACCCGCGCCTCGGCCTCTACCCGGCTGAGCGATAGCAGATCACCGATCAGCCGGTTCATGCGTCCAGCCTCGTCCGACATGATCTGCAAGAAGCGGTCGCGCGCAGCGGCATCGTTGCGGGCCGGCCCTCCCAATGTCTCGATGAACCCCATCAGGGACGTCAGCGGCGTGCGCAGTTCGTGGCTGACATTGGCCACAAAATCGCGGCGCATCTGCCCGGCCTCGGCCTCGTGGGTGATGTCCTGAAAGGATACGATCAACGTACCGGTGGTCTCTACGGTGCTCAGGCTGACATCATAGGTAAGCGGTTTGCTGACATCGCCCGCCAAAAAGGGCGCATGTCGCGGCTTGCCATCGCCAAGCGACCTTTCCACCGCCTCAACCAAGGCAGGCTGGCGCAGAATGGTCACAAAATGTCGGGCCAGCGCCCCTGCCCCGACCAAACTCTGGGCTTTTGCATTCAGTGCGATGATCCGCTCGTTGCGATCAATGGCCAGTGTCGGCAGCGGCAATGCCTCAAGTATGGCAGGCAGAAGGGCACGGTCCGCCATGGTTTACAGCGGCTTCAGATCCCGCCGAAAGCGGGCCGCGTTTTCTGTATAATGCAGCGCGCTTGCCGTCAGCATCTGGATGGCCTGTTCGTCAAGCTGGCGCACCACCTTGCCCGGCGCGCCCATGACCAGCGATCCGTCTGGAATGACCTTGTTTTCCGTCACCAGCGCACCGGCCCCGATCAGGCAATTCTTGCCGATCTTGGCACCATTCAGGATGGTCGCACCCATGCCGATCAACGTATTGTCGCCAATCGTGCAGCCGTGCAGCATGACCTTGTGACCAATGGTGCAATTCACCCCAACGCGCAGCGGAAAGCCAAGATCGCTGTGAAACACGCAGTTTTCCTGCACATTGCTGCCAGTCCCCACGTGGATAGGCTCATTGTCGCCCCGCAGGGTGCTGCCGAACCAGACCGATGAACCGGCCTCAAGCACCACATTGCCGATCACATTCGCGTCCGGCGCGACCCAGGCGTCACTGTCCACTGCCGGTTGAAGGTCGCCCAATGCATATACAGTCATGATAAATCCTCAAATTGCGATTGAAGGCTGCGCACATGATCAGACAGGCGCGGCTGCTGCGCGAATTTCAGGCGCTCTGCCTGAATGATCGTCTTCAGCTTTTGTTCCGTTTCGTCCAGATCATCATTGACCAGAACGTAGTCGTAGCCATCCCAATGGCTGATCTCATCCCAGCTTTTCTGCATCCGCTTGGCGATGGTTTCGGGATCGTCCTGCCCCCGGCTGACCAGACGGCGGTGCAGTTCGGGAATGGACGGCGGCAGGATAAAGATCGACAGCGTATAAGGCCCCAGCGCCGAATTGCGGATCTGCTGCGCGCCCTGCCAGTCGATGTCGAACAGAACATCGCGGCCGGATTCGATGGCCGCCTCTACTGCAGGTTTCGGAGAGCCGTAGAAATTGCCGAACACATGCGCATGTTCCAGCATGTCCCCGGCAGCCACCCACTTGCGAAACTCAGGCTCGCTCACAAAGAAATAGTCCTTGCCGTTCACTTCGCCCTCGCGCGGCGCGCGGGTCGTGGCAGAGACGGAGAACTGCAGCGTCTCGTCCCACTGCATCAGCCGTTTGGCCAAGGTGGATTTGCCTGCCCCCGAAGGAGAGCTGAGGATGATCAACAGACCGCGTCGGTCAGATTTCTGGGGGCTCATGGGTTACTCCACATTCTGGACCTGTTCGCGCATCTGGTCGATAACCGCTTTCAGCGCAAGACCAAGCTGGGTCAGTTCCTTGTTCTGTGCCTTGGAACACAGTGTATTTGCCTCGCGGTTGAATTCCTGCATCAGGAAATCCAGTTTGCGTCCCACCGGGCCGCCATCTGCCAACAGGTCGCGGGCCGCCGTCACATGGGCGAACAGACGGTCAATTTCTTCGGTGATATCCGCCTTGACCGCGATCAAGGCCAATTCCTGTGCCACGCGATTTTGATCTGCGCCCTCAAGGTTGTCCAGAACCCGCGCCAGATTGGCACGGAACGCCGCTGCCATCTCGGCCTGACGTGCCCCCGTCATCTCAGCGGCCTGACGGGTCAGGTTTTCGACCTGGGTCAACTGGTCTGCCAGGATCGCGGCCAGGGCCTTGCCTTCTTGGATGCGCATCTGGTCGAAATCGGCCAGCACCGTTTCAAAATCCGCCATCAGCAGGGCAGACAGGGCCGCCGCGTCATCATCATAGCTGGCTTGTTCCAACACGCCGCGCATCGTCACGATATCTGTCGCCTTGGAGGGGGCCAGCGACACACCGGCGTCCATGGCGCGGGCCTCGATGTGCTGCAATGCGCTCAGGACGGATTGCAACTGTGCCTCGTTGACCGCCATGGCACCGTTGGCATCATCGCGGTTCAGGCGCAGGTTACAGGTGATATTGCCCCGCGCCGCTGTGCCACCCAGCTTTTTGCGCAGTGCTGCTTCCAGACCGTCGATCCAATCGGGCACCCGCAAGCGCAGATCCAATCCGCGCCCGTTGACGGATCGTATCTCCCAGCCCCAGCTGAAAGGCGCATCCGCACCGCTGAGGGATGCAAAGCCCGTCATTGATCTGATCATTGCTGCCGTCCTTTGCCCATTCAGGCTTTGGAATATGGCGAAACCCCGCCTAGGGGCAAGCCCCAGGGGGAATTAACCACAGTTCCGGAATTATGACCGGCCTTTATTAAAAATGTTGTATTAATGATTTGGTAACGAGTTGCCGCACCCGCGCGGTTCCAAAAAGCGACGATCTTGGCAAATACCAAATCGCGCTTTTTGGATTTTATGTGTAAATTGGATCGGGATTAACTTTCATGGACAAGCCGCCGCTTAACACGCAGAATGTCATTGTCATGACCAAGTATCAGCCAGAAACAGGATTTGCGGCCATTTCCCAGGTCGAAGCCTATTGGGAGGCGATCCGCGGTGCGAGATTGCTTCCCAAAAGGTCTGATATTGATCCGCGCGGCATTGAGCGGGCCTTGGAAAATGCCTTTATCCTGGAACGGATCGCCCCCGGCATCGCCCGCCTGCGCGTCGCGGGCAGCCACCTGAATGACCTGATGGGCATGGAGGTGCGGGGCATGCCATTGACTTCATTCTTTGTACCAGGCGCACGTGCCAGCGTGTCGGACCTGTTGGAAGTTGTGTTTCAAACCCCGGCCATCGGCAGTCTGCGGATGATTTCGCAGGCAGGCCCCCAAAAGCCTGAACTTCAGGCGCGCATGATCCTGCTGCCACTCAAGAGTGATTTGGGCGATGTCAGCCGTGTCTTGGGATGTTTTGTCAGCAAGGGCGAGATGGGCCTGGCCCCGCGCCGCTATGACATCACCGCCAAGGAGGTTCTGACCATTACCGCAGGCCAGCCCCCACAGCCCGCCGTTCAAACAGACCCTGCAACGCAGGCCCCAACACTCGGCACGGTTCAAGACAGCCCCCGGCAAGTCGGCATGGCCGAAGAGCAAAAACCCTTTGCCAAACAAGACCCAAAGCGCCGCCCGGACTACCTGCGCCTGATCAAATCGGACGATTAAGGCGTTTATCTGCGACCCTGATACATCGTGTAGCCCCTACCACATTGAAATGGTTCATTCAGGCAACATACCGGGTGTTCAGGGTGTTCAGAACGTACCCTATACCAATTGCCAAAAACAAAGGCCGCCAACACAGCGGTTGGCGGCCCCTTAACCCGTTTCAGGCGCTACAGGTTAACCTGCTGCCTGAACCGCTTGTTTCTCACGACGCGCTGTCAGTTCCTCGGCCACCAGAAAGGCAAGCTCAAGCGACTGGCTTGCGTTGAGACGCGGATCGCAGGCGGTGTGGTAGCGGTCCGACAGATCCTCATCCGACACAGCGCGCACGCCACCGGTGCATTCGGTCACATCCTGACCTGTCATCTCAAAATGCACACCACCGGGAATGGTGCCTTCTGCGGCATGGACGCCAAAAAATTCACGCACCTCGCGCAGGACTGAATCGAAGGGCCGCGTCTTGTAGCCGCTGGACGATTTGATCGTGTTGCCATGCATGGCGTCACAGGTCCAGACGACCTTGGCCCCCTCTTCCTCGACAGCCTTGATCAGACGCGGCAGATGTTCCCCCACGGAGCCCGCACCAAAGCGGGCGATCAGGGTCAACCGGCCAGCCTCATTTTCAGGGTTCAGCTTGGCCATCAGCTTTTTCAGGTCATCGGCGGTCATCGAAGGCCCGCATTTCAGACCGATCGGGTTCATGACCCCACTGGCAAATTCCACATGCGCGCCGTCGGGCTGGCGGGTGCGGTCCCCGATCCAGATCATATGGCCAGAGCCTGCCAGCCATTTTCCGGTCATGCTGTCCTGACGGCACAACGCCTCTTCATACTCAAGCAACAGGGATTCGTGGCTGGTGTAGAATTCAACGGACTGCAAAGTATGCGCCGTATCCGGGTTGACCCCTGCCGCTGACATGAAGTCCAGCGTGTCAGAAATCCGGTTGGCCAATTCGCGGTATTTTGCCGCCCGCTCGCCGTCGGTAAAGCCCAAAGTCCAGCCGTGCACCTGATTCACATCCGCATAGCCGCCTGTCGAAAACGCGCGCAGCAGGTTCAGCGTGGCAGCGGCCTGTGTATAGGCCCGCAGCATCTTGTCCGGATCCGGAATGCGCGCCTCTGGCGTGAAATCCAGCCCGTTGATGATGTCACCGCGATAGCTGGGCAGCTCCACTCCATTGACGACCTCTGTCGGTGCTGAACGCGGTTTGGCGAATTGTCCGGCCATGCGGCCCAGTTTAATCACCGGAACCTTCGCGCCATAGGTCAGCACGATCGCCATCTGCAAAAGCACTTTGAACGTGTCGCGAATCCCGTCAGAGCTGAATTGTTCAAAGCTTTCGGCGCAATCGCCGCCCTGCAGCAAGAAGGCTTCGCCACGGCTGGCCGCACCGAGGTGTTTCTTGAGCCTGCGCGCCTCGCCGCCAAAAACCAGAACCGGATATCGTGCCAATTGTGCTTCCACTGCCTTCAGCGCAGCTTGGTCAGGGTAATCGGGCATCTGGATCCGCGGTTTGTCGCGCCAGCTTGATTTGCTCCAAGTGTTCATGGTCTTTTCTCCGGTCTCAACGCCAGTTGCAGCGCTATCAGGGCCCTTTCTATACAAAAGCGGTGCATGGTGACCAGAACACTTTTCATGCCCCTTGACCTTGTCCTTGCCCCGTGACCAAAGTGTCGTCCATGTTTTGATGCCGATACCGTCTTCAGGGCTAAAAGTTTCAACCTCTAAAGGACGTCGCGATGTCGTCATCCCGCCCGGCCATGCGCGTTCCCGTGGACACAGACAAACCCCGCAGGTTCGTATTTGTCCTGATGGACCAGTTCAGCCTGCTTTGCTTTGCCACCGCAATCGAAAGTCTGCGGATCGCAAATCGTATGGCCGGCAAGACATTGTACCAGTGGAACACGATTGGTGAGGGTGGCGAAAGCATTTCCTGTTCTGCGGGGACCGTTTTTCAGCTGGACAGTGATCTGATCGAATTGAACCGCGAAGATACCATAATGGTCTGCGGTGGAATCGACATTCAGGACGCGACCACAAAGAAGGTTCTGGGCTGGTTGCGCCGCGAGGCCCGCAAGGGGCTGGTCGTGGGGGGGCTGTGCACGGCCTCGTATACTTTGGCCAAGGCCGGTTTGCTGGATGGCAAGAAGGCGACGATCCATTGGGAAAACCAGGACAGCTTTGCCGAGGAGTTCGAAGAGGTGGACCTGACCAAATCGGTCTTTGTGGTGGATGGCAACCGGCTGACCACTGCGGGCGGCACGTCTTCGATTGATCTGATGCTCAAGCTGATCGCCGATGATCAGGGCGAAGAGCTGGCCAATGCCGTGGCTGATCAGCTGATCTATTCCTCGATCCGCACCGATCAGGACACACAGCGCCTCAGCGTGCCGACACGGATTGGCGTGCGGCACCCCAAGCTGTCCCAGGTCATCCAGATGATGGAAAACAATATCGAAGAGCCGATCAGCCCCTCGCTCTTGGCCAAGGATGTCGGCATGTCCACCCGCCAGCTTGAGCGGCTGTTCCGCCGCTATCTCAGCCGGTCGCCCAAGCGGTACTACATGGAACTGCGGCTGCAAAAGGCCCGCAATCTGCTGATGCAGACCGATATGAGCGTGATCAATGTGGCCTTGGCCTGCGGCTTTGCCTCGCCCTCGCATTTCTCAAAGTGCTATCGCGCCCATTATGAGACGACCCCCTACCGCGAACGCGGCAGCCACGCGGCAAGGTTGTCGATCTAAGCGGAGCCACGATGCGGCCGCAGGGACTGTATCAAAGAGATCACTTGAGATCACTGGGGGCTTATGCGGTAAACAGCCCCCTCTCCGACCGAGATAAACCAGATCGTGCCATCTGGGGCTTCGACGATGTCGCGCACCCGGATCGTTTCTGGGGTCTTGATCTGTTCCACTTCGCGCAAGGGGTCTCCTGAAAGGCGGCTGATATAGTCAAACTTGAGCGATCCCACGAACATATCTCCGCGCCATTGCGCAAAGGCCTTGCCGGAATAAACCAGCAACCCCGAAGGCGCGATGGATGGGTCCCAGTAAAACACCGGCTGCTCCATCCCGTCCCGGGCTGTGCCCTCGCCGATCTTGGCCCCGGAATAGTGGCGGCCATAGGAAATGACAGGCCAACCGTAATTGGCGCCCTTGCGCACTGCATTCACCTCATCGCCGCCGCGTGCCCCATGTTCGGCCACCCACAGGTTGCCCTGCAGATCCAGCCCCGCGCCCTGCGGATTGCGATGCCCCCAGGACCAGATTTCAGGCAATGCGCCATCACCGTTGGCAAATGGGTTATCGGCCGGGATGCTGCCGTCCTTGGCGATGCGGATCACGCTGCCATTATGGCTCCCCAGATCCTGCGCCGATGGCCGGTCGCCCCGGTCCCCGATGGTCACGAAAAGCGTGCCATCCGCCGCCTCCACCACACGCGATCCGAAATGCCGCCCACCACGACTGCCCGGCTTCATCGCAAATATCTCTTGGACATTTTGCAGCCCCTCGGACCCCGCAGGCCATTGTGCCCGCACCACGGCGGTGCCGCTTCCGCCGCCCTGCTGTGGCTTGGCAAAGGTCAGAAACAAGGTCCGGCTTTGCGCGAAGTCACGGGCCAACGTGATGTCCAGCAATCCCCCCTGCCCAGAGGCATCAACAGCCGGCACACCACCCAGCGATGTGGTGATTCCATCCTTTGCAAAAATCAGCGCGCCGTCGCGTTCGGTGACCAATGCGCCGCCCTCAGGCAGCGGTGCCACGGCCCAAGACGTGTCCAAACCAGCAATCACAGGTTGAATTTGCCATTCAGTTTCAGCCGCCACAGGACAGGCCATCAACAACGCCAGACCGGCTGTACGCAGGACATTGGAAAAGATTCTTGGAAATCGCACTATTTTTCTCCTGAGCTTTCGTCGCATGTCGGGAAATCTAACCTTGCGGGCTGAAATTGCCACAAATCAGGCCTCAAAACTCCCCCGCCCTTGCCCTTGCACATCTAAAAACCTCTTTTCTTTTGTCACCCCCGCGCATACGTTTTTGCTCGAACATAATGTTCCAATCAGGGAGATACCTATGAAAAAGATGCTTTTGGCCACAACGGCCGCAGCTCTGGTGGCAACTGGCGCGCTCGCCGGTGGCCATGCAAAAGAAGTGAAACTGGGCATTGAATTTGGCTTTACCGGCCCGATTGAATCTTTGACCGGCCCGATGGCTGCGGGCGCTGAACTGGCGATGAAAGAAGCAACCGACAGCGGCAAGCTGCTTGACGGTGCGACAGTCATCGGCATTCGTGCGGACAGCGCATGTATCGACAACGGCGTCGCTGTAGCCTCTGCCGAACGTCTGATCGCCGAAGGCATTCACGGCTTGATCGGCGCGGACTGCTCTGGTGTGACCGGCGCGGTCTTGCAGAACGTCGCCATCCCGAACGGCATGGTCATGATTTCCCCCTCCGCGACATCTCCGGGTCTGTCCACCATGGAAGACAACGGCCTGTTCTTCCGGACCTCCCCCTCTGACGCCCGCGAAGGTCAGGTCATGGCAGAGATCCTGGTTGAGCGTGGCATCAAGTCCATCGCATTGACCTATACCAACAACGACTACGGCAAGGGTCTGGCAGACGCGATTGAATCCTCTTTCAAGGCGGTCGGCGGTGAAGTGACCATCGTGGCAGCACATGAAGACGGCAAAGCGGATTACTCTGCCGAAGTCGGCGCGCTGGCCTCTGCCGGTGGTGACCTGCTGGTTGTTGCAGGCTACCTTGACCAAGGTGGTGCTGGCATCATCCGCTCTGCACTGGATGCGGGCGCATGGGACACATTCGGTCTGCCCGGTGGCATGATCGGTGACAACCTGCCAGCCACGATCGGTCCTGATCTGGACGGTTCATTCGGTCAGATCGCCGGTTCTCAGGGCAATGGTATCGACACTTTCGTCGCTATGGCCGAGGCTGCTGGCTTTGACGGCTCTTCGCCCTATACACCCGAAGCCTATGACGCGGCAGCGCTGTTCATGATGGCGATGCAGGCGGCGAACTCCACCGATCCGGCCGACTACAAGGACAAGATCCTTGAGGTCGCCAACGCACCCGGCGAGAAAATCTATCCTGGTGAACTGGCAAAGGCCTTTGAACTGATCAAAGCAGGCACAGACGTGGACTATGTCGGCGCATCCGCAGTCGAGCTGATCGGCCCCGGTGAATCTGCTGGTACATACCGCATGATCGAAGTCAAAGACGGCAAGAACGAAACCGTAGGTTTCAAGTAAGACGTCCGATAGACCATGATACAGCCCGCCCCAGTGCGGGCTGTATTTATACAATAAGATCAAAACGATAAGATCAAAATGATCATCCGGCACAATTGCCGGGAACGGGGATGAACAAATGGTGCACTCTGAAGAGCACATGATCGTCGTGGACGATCTGCATAAGCATTTCGGCGGATTTCATGCGGTGGATGGGGCAAGTCTGACCATTGACCGTGGCTCCATCACGGGGCTGATCGGGCCGAATGGCGCGGGTAAAACCACACTGTTCAATGTGATCGCGGGCGTGCTGAAACCGACCTCGGGCAGTGTCTATATGGATGGTGAGAACATCAC
>Ga0233413_10001050_pt1 | contig 12513 bp, 5 predicted proteins | sample Na_anoxic_6_MG_FD_189019 | JGI IMG/M metagenome (GOLD analysis project Ga0233413, IMG submission 189019) | Seawater microbial communities from Saanich Inlet, British Columbia, Canada - Na_anoxic_6_MG | ecosystem: Environmental > Aquatic > Marine > Inlet | place: Canada: British Columbia... | reverse complement strand
TCCTTGTGCTCCTGTAGCGCCTTGTGCTCCTGTAGCTCCTTGTGCTCCTGTAGTTCCTGCTCCTGTAGCTCCTTGTGCTCCTGTGGCTCCTTGTGCTCCTTGTGCTCCTGTAGCTCCTTGTGCTCCTGCTCCTGTTGCTCCCTGTGCTCCTGTATTACCTTGTGCTCCTTGTGCTCCTGTAGCTCCTTGTGCTCCTGCTCCTGTTGCTCCCTGTGCTCCTGTATTACCTTGTGCTCCTGTATTACCTTGTGCTCCTGTTGCTCCTGTGCAGCATGGTCCGGTCATTCCAGTATGTCCTGTTTGTCCTACTTTTCCGATAGGTCCAGTTGGTCCAGTATCACCCTGAGGACCCACTAAAAAGGAAGAACTTGGGTCACAAATATGGAACCAGAAAGGAATGTAGGGAGTGGTACTTTGTGCACTTGCTCCATTGGCAGGTAAACCAACCATTGGAGGGACAACTGTTTCTGTTAACACAATATTAGCGACTTGGTAATGATCTTGATGTTTAAGAAGAGCTAAAGTGTGTGGACCCGGCGGTTGAGTGGTTGGTCCATGACCTATTGCAGCCCAATATAAAGTACAGGCATTTAATTTAACACCACTAGTTAAATCAAAGTTCAAGTATGTGTTTTTGATGTTTGTCGGCACACCTGTCATAGTCGATAGGAACCCTTGTTGCAGGAGAGTACCGGGTGTTCCAGGAGTTCCCGGAGTATTGGAATAAATGCCTACATAAATTGTTCCTTGATATGGTGTCGCTGTGTCACCAGAAAAAATAGTCATTTCTGTATATTGTGCTGTTGATGGAGCTATAAATTGAATATAATGTACTTCAAAATATGGTACTTGATGAGTGTTTAAAGCTACATTCAAATTCCACGGTTCATAAGGAATTGCGGCATTAAGACCCGCACTAGGATTAGGTCCAGCTGGTCCTGTGTGACCAGTAGGACCAGTAGGACCAGTAGGACCTGTACAACATGGTCCGGTATTTCCAGTGTAACCAGTTGGGCCAGCGGGTCCTATTGGACCTGTGGCCCCTGGTTCGCAACAACAATTTAATTTATTTACCCTTCGATTTAAATACATTCCATAAGTTGGGTATCTTCCACGATTCATACTATATATATATAACTTTTAAAAAAGTTAAGTCAAAACCTAAAAGTATGCTAAAACTTATTTTTCTGCATAATTGCTTCTAATGCTTTCTGATTCGCATATTCAAAATTGTAGCTCTCTAGTTTACTAGTACCACTTATATTTTAATGCTTATTAAATTATAAATTAACCGAGCTCATATGAAATCTAGTACAATACCATCCCTTGCCCGAGGCTCCACGATTATTGAAAATTACTGGATTACAATAATATTAACTTAGAAAATACGACATAATAATATAATAAATGTCTAGGTATCCATTGGTTATATTATTTCGTCATAACAAGTATTCAGACATTGATAGCTTTATAGAAAGTAATAAGGATTCGTTAATGTGTACAATTCATATTACATCGAGTATCGAGGATTTAAATAAATTATTTAGTCCAAATTATCATTTATTGGTTACCTATGGCGATTCTTATGATGAATATCATAATTCCATTGCTGATAAAATACCACATAGATTTTCAGGGAGATGGTTTCATAAAACAGATATATCGAATATTGCAGAATTTAATCATAATGTAAATTACTGTTATGTAACAAATGTTATTAATATTAGAGAAAAAACACGTCCTGTATTCTCTATTTTTACAACCTGCTTTAAAAGTTACGATTATATAGATACTGCTTACAAATCCATCAAAAAACAATCATTAATTGATTGGGAATGGGTTATTATGGATGACACACCAGAAGATGAACATTTTGTATTTCTAAAGAACAAGCTGTCTTCTGATAATCGCGTAAGATTGTATAAGAGAGATAAAAACAGTGGTAGTATTGGAAATGTTAAAAATGAGGTAATTTCTCTCTGTCGAGGTAAATATATTCTTGAAATGGATCATGATGATGAAATATTAGAGAATTGTTTATTAGACTCTTATAATATCTTTCAATCTGATGAAAATATCGGTTTTGTTTATGCTGATACCATTGGGTTATATCGCAATGGGTCAAATCATTATTATGGAGATTTTATCTGCAAGGGATATGGTGGATATTACATGGAGAAGGTGAGAGATAAATGGGTATATGTTTACAATACACCAAATATTAATAATATTACCTTGAGTTATCTGATTTGTTTGCCGAATCATCCTCGCATTTGGAAGCGTTCGGTCCTAATGGAACTAGAAAGTTATTCGGAATTTTTGCCTATTTGCGATGATTATGAAATTCTTCTTAGAACTTGTTGTAGTAAATACAAAGTTGTTAAAAATAATAAAGCACAATATATTCAATATATGAATGATGGAGGTAATAATTTTTCCAATATTCGAAATGCTGAAATTAATCGCATAGGACCAAAGTACATTAGCCCCATGTTTTATGAAAAATATAATGTTCATAATAAAATGAAGGAGTGTAATGCATATGAAGATGAAATTTATATTGTTAATCACTCGCCAATTTGGAAACGAGGAACAGAATACCAACATAAAAAAAAGAACCAACGCATCAATATGAATTATGACAAACAATATTGTATAATCAATGGCGCGATAGATAATATGGATACTGTAGATAGATTAAAAGAATTATATAAAAACGAGAGAAATGATTTCCTGGTTTTAAGTAATAAAATAACTTCTCAAGAACTTCAATCTAAACTGGATTCGCTGGGATTTGATAGAATGAAATGCTATTCTTATATGGATTGTTCTGAAGAAGAACTAGTGAACTATTTTAAAATAATGTACTTAAATGATAACTGTGAACACGAAGTTATTCAAAGTGAGAATAATTTAACGAATAATACTTCTCTAACAACAAGACATGAAGTATTAAACACAATTATTGATACATATAATTATAATTCATATTTGGAAATTGGCGTTGAGAATGGTATTACATTTAAAAATATTAAATTAGACATGTCAAAAAAAGTAGGGGTTGATCCTGATCCCACTTATAAAGAGGAGAATATCATATTGAAAACATCAGACGTTTTCTTCAAAGAAAATAATAAAATATTTGACATAATTTTTATAGATGGTATGCATCAATTAGAATATGTGTATAATGATTTTTTTAATTCTATCAATTGTTTAACACCAAAAGGTTCTATCGTAATAGATGACGTATTACCTATGAACGAACGAGAGCAATATAAAATACCGATTGAACATTATTATAACAATGGAATATTAAAGTATGGAGAATCATGGACCGGTGATGTTTGGAAGTTTATTTATTTTTTATTATTACATTATCAATTTGATTTTTCTGTTTATAATTTTACCAATGGTTATAGAGGAATGATTCATATATATAATTTTAAAAATGAAATAAATGACGAGATTGACAATACAAAAGTGATAGAAACAATGAATTCATATGAATATAATACAGATTATGATAAATATTTAAAATATATAAATGCTAGGAGGGAAGTGCTTACCGCCAATAGCCAAAAAGTCGGCTATTGGCGGCCAAAAAATAGGCCAAAAGGGGTCAAAGGAGTCGTTTTAGCATAATAATTATGCCAATGGCATTTGCCAATCCCATCCTAGTATAAATGAATATTTGTAAAAATTCTTACACCTTTGAACATTTAAAACGCCAACTTTATAAAATTATCAATGTCTTGATTACATAATAATGGTGTAAATTTATTTATTTTACTATCATCCCAATTCCACCATTTAATTTCTAATAATTTATCAATTTGTTCTTCTGTAAATCTTTTTTTTATTAATTTAGCTGGATTACCACCAAATAAACTATAAGGTTCAACATTTTTAACAACATGGCTATTATTTGCTATTACTGCACCATCGCCTATAGTAACACCTGACATAATTGTTACATTACCCCCAATCCATACATCATTGCCAATAATAACATCACCTTTAGTGGATGGGTGCCCTGCACCATTAAAATCATTAAAAATATTTTTATTAATATGTCCAAATGGGTACGTTGTTATCCAATCTGTTCTATGATTTCCACCCAAATACACATTACAATTATTAGCGATTGAGCAGAAATTTCCAACTACTAGTTTAACACCCCTTCCCTCCCAATGAATTATTGGTTTTCCATATGTATGTTTACCAAACATTTATATATTGGTTTTATAAATTTATTTTTTAGAAAGAACGCAGAAACTTTCACTATGAAATAGAGGTATATGTATTTATACTTATATTAATTTGACAATATTTATGTATCATTTATTTAATCTGCATAATCTAATATAATTATTTAAACAAATTATTGTAAAATAATTATATAATGGTAGATATTGTCCATCGCAAAACAATATGTTTAAATATGATTGTCAAGAACGAATCCCATATAATAGCCTCCACATTGAAAAATATATTGGAACACATAAAAATTGACTACTGGGTAATATCTGATACTGGTTCTACTGACGATACGGTGGATATTATTCAACATTTTTTTAAGGAGCGAGGAATATCGGGAGAAATATTTCACGACAAATGGAAAGATTTTGGACATAATCGAACAAAAGCCCTAGAACACGCGTACGATAAATCTGATTACCTCTTCATTTTTGATGCGGACGATTTGATTCATGGAGATATACAGTTGCCATCAACCCTTGACAAAGACACCTATGATTTACAATTTGGAAACCCAGTATCATATCATAGGTCTATATTGATTTCGAATAGAATGAAATGGAAATATGTTGGTGTATTGCATGAGTTATTGCATAACGTTGACCCAATAAAGTCTCGGGGTTATTTGTTAGGAAATTATAATATTGAATCGCGGCGTCTAGGTGATCGAAGTAAAAATCCGAATAAATATGTAGACGATGCACTTGTTCTAGAAAAAGGATTTGAAGAAGAGAACACCGACTTGTGGTTAAAATATAGATATGCGTATTATTGCGGACAAAGTTATAATGATGCTGGAAAATGGGAGAAGGCAATTGAATGGTACGAGAGAACATTAACGCTTGATTATTCGCCCCAATACAAATATTGTGCTTGCATTAAAGCAGGTGATTGCTACAACGTATTAAAACAATACTCAAATGCAATTGACAGTTGGTCAAAGGCATATTTCTACGATAAGGAAAGATTGGAAGGTATTGTAAAAATCATGGAATATTTCTATAATAAAGAACAACATTTTATGGTTTCATCATTATACAATAAATTCAAACATGTGAAAATAGGGAACGCCAAGGACAAAATATTTTTGGATTATTCGAAATATCATGATTTTCATTATTTTGCTTCCGTTTCCGGATGTTATTGCGACGAATATAAATCCGCATATGAAGCATGTAAGTATATGTTACTTAATAATAGACCTAACTCTGCTAATACAATATACAATTTAAAATTTTATATGAAACATTTCAAAGAAGATGATGACAATAAATCACTTTTAGATTACTTTGTTACTTATATAATGAATCCACAAATTGTTTTCAAAGAGAGAAAAAATGCTTGGAATATAGTAAATAGTATTATAAAAGAACAGTTACTAGATAAGTATGAAATACTTGAAAATATTATTACCACTCCACAAAAAAAAAATATTGATAAAAATAGTAAATATGCTTCCTCGAAGAATATTTTGATTTATACCGGATGGATGACTCATTTATGGAATGAATCGCATCTTGACAAAAAAGCACTAGGTGGTTCAGAAAAGGCAGTAGCTTATTTATCACGAGAATTACCCAAAGGGTATAATATAATTATTAGCGGTTATGTTGAGGAAGGGACCTTTGCTAACCGAACATATGTTCATCAAAGCAAATTGCAATCTATATTAGATAATACTATTTTTCATACAATCATTGTTTCTAGGAATATTAATTTTTTAACCGAATTTAACAATCTTAAATGTTTTCAACTGATTTTATCACTACACGATACGCACATATTGGCCCCTGATAATAATGCAAATCATGTATTAGATATGCATAATACCAGCATTGACAAAGTGGTCACCCTAACACCATGGCATAAATCAAATATATCCAAAATTTATCAAAATATACCTAGTAATAAAATAGAGATTATTAACAATGGAATAGATATTTCGCAATTTCCAAATACCAAAGAAATCAATGATGATACAATAAAAAAAATAAGAAACAAGTTTGTTTGGTCATCTAGGACAGAAAGAGGACTTGATATAGTATTGAACTTATGGAGTGAAATTATAGAGAAAATACCCGATGCTACACTAGATATATGTTCTTATGGTAAATTTCCCAAAGATCAATCGGATCAAAAAATGCTAGATATAATTAATAGTTATGAGAGTATCACATATTTGGGAAAACTCAATGCTACGGAATTATATGAATTAATGAGTATTTCTGAATATTGGTTATATACAAATACTTTTCCAGAAACAAGTTGTATTACTGCAATGGAGATGTTGATGAGTGGAGCAATATGTTTATATTATCCATTAGCAGGATTGGTAGATACAATTGGTAATTATGGAATACAAGTTAAATCAGGAAACGAAATCGAAACATTAATGAATTTGAGTGAAGAAAATAAAACAGAACTAATTAAAAATGGAAAAGTATATGCTCTAACATGTTCTTGGACAAATAGAGCGAAACAGTGGATAAATATGTTAGGATTGGATATAAAAAATCATAAAATTGGTATATTTAATAGCTTCCCTTTTCATTATGAAATGTTTGGGTTTATTTTAAATTATGCCAAGAATAATGAAATTCTAGTAGATATATTTACAAATACGCAGAATGATTTGGGATGGATTGATTTTTATAGAGAGAAATTTAATAATTTTAATGTAATAGATTTCAAAAAATTTGAAGGAAATACAAATAATTATTCAACTTTCTTTGTAACAACAGACGACGATCCTCTATTTAAAACTGAATGGATTGACAATAATGTTGTTTGTTTAAATCATTATTATAAAATACGCTCGCCAAATTTTAAACATTATTTAAATGTAGCTAATTTTAAAGATAGTCCATTAGAATATAGTTATCCGTGTTATCCTTTAATAAATTATAAAGAAAAAAAACAAAATACTACTGTTTGTGTTATTGGAGGAGGGAACATTCATACTAATCATAACATCGATATTATAAATAGATTAGAGTCAAAAAATAAAATTATTTTGAATATATTTGTTAGAAAAATATGTAATACAAATATTTCAGGAGTAGATACTTCAAAATTTAATATAAATTTTATAGAAGATATAGAGACACAAGAAATGATTAAAATATTAAAACAAAGTTCATATATATTAATAAATTATAATAGTAATGAAGATCATAATAATGGGATTAGTTGTAGTGGTTCTTTACAATTAGCATTATCTACACTTTGTAAACCAATTATGGTGCATACGTCTAATAAATATTTACAAATAGAAAACGCGTTGGAATTTGACATTAATTCAAACGAACCAATAAACATTGATGGAGAAATAGATTTTGAAGTTATAGAACAAGAGAGAAAGAAATATGTTGATAAATTTGAATATTATTTAAATAATATTAAACAATCTTACAATTTTGAACATGATGAAGTTAATATTTCATTATTAGATAATATTAAAGATTATAAATCTATTTATCAAAATTATATGGATCGTGGTAATACTGAAATTATGTTTAGAAAGTTAATTACCCACATTTTTCCATATTTTAAAGATAAAAATATTATAGACTTAGGCGCGTATATCGGTGATAATTCTATACCATGGGCCTTGAAGTCAAATGGTATTATTTATGCCATAGATCCATCTAAAGAAAATACTGACTTTATTGATAAAATGACAAAACATAATAACTTAGATAATGTAGTAACAATAACTAAAGCTATTTCTAATAAATCCGAAACAATATATTATAACGAATTGAATGACAATCATATATCATGTAATACCATTACGGGAAGGAGTTTATTTGAAGCTACTACTTTAGATAATTTAAAGTTAGATAATATAGGTTTTATACATTTAGATGTTGAAGGTTTTGAACAAAAAGTACTAGATGGTGCTATTAAACTTATTACTACATATAAGCCTGTTATTGCTTGGGAAAATCACATAGAAAAAGAAGATTATATGAAAATTGTTAATTTTTTTAGTAGCCATAACTATAATACATTTTTAATTAATGAACAATTTCCACATTGCTTTCCAGATTGTCGTAACTTTATTTCGTTACCAAATACATCTCATATTAATATAAATAATATTAATGAAAAGTTTAAAGAAACTTATAAAGAATTTACACCAGATAAAAATAAACCTTTTTTAATTAATATGGATATCCCCCATATATGTGTTTTATATAACATTCTTCATAGTGAAACAATTAAATATAATACATGGTGTGATGGATTTGCCGAAGCTATTAAAATGTTAATGGGTAATGAAAATTATAAAATAGATTTTATTAACGATAGTGACAATAAAAATATTAATTTTAAAGAATACGATTTAATTCTTTTTAAAGAATCATTTAATGGTGCAATATATAATAAATATATAAAATACATAACAAATACAAAGATTGGTTTGTTTATATCATCCAGTAATATTATACCAACTGATGTAGAGATAAATAAATATGATATATTATTTTATGAGACATATTGGTATTATAATTATGCTAATTTAAAAAGACACCCGTTATCTTTTCATGCATTTGGAATAAATACGAATATAATGAAGCCATATAATTATGAAAAAATATATGATAATATATTTGTTGGTGCTATCATAGACTTTAAAAACCCTTTGAAAATGATTAATAAACAAGGTAACAATTTATGTATTGGTGCAATTATTGACAAAAATATTGAGGTTCAACTCAATAACAATAATATTATAGTGGAAGATTATGTTGACTATTTGTCTCTTTCTAATAAATACAACCAAAGTAAAAATTGTTATTTACCATGTAGTTTGCATGGTGGAGGAGAACGAGCATTATTAGAAGCCAGGGCCTGTAATATTACAGTTGAAATAGATGAAACAAATGTTAAATTAAAAGAATTATTAAATTCTCCTATATACGATCAAAATTATTATTATTCACAAATTAATTATGGTCTTTGTACATTTTTTAATAAAAATTATTCTAAGCAAATTATTAATTTAATATACCATAAAGATAAAGGATATGGTAATTTTGGAGATGAAATTTCAAAATTTATAATTGAAAATCTTATCAATAAGGAAAAATATACTTTATTATTCAATTCTAATAATTCAAATTATATTAATATGATAGCAATTGGATCCTATATACAATGCGCACCTAATAATTGTATAATATATGGTTCGGGTATAAGAACTGACCCACCTATAGAATTTAATTCTCATAAATATAACAATTTAAATGTCAAAGCTGTTCGAGGACCACTTACAAAACAATTCTTAGAAAAAAAAAATATATTTGTACCTGATATTTACGGAGATCCAGCATTATTATTGCCATTATTTTATCAACCTAATTTTCTCTCTGAATTTAAAAATAATATTGGTCTTATTCCTCACATTAGCAATTATGATTTATATTTGAATAAAAATTTACCTACAAATATTATATTAATTTGTCCTTATGATAAATGGGAAAATATTATAGATAAAATTTTTTCTTGTAAATATATTATTTCTTCTGCATTACATGGTTTAATCTGTGCAGATGCTTATAATAAACCAAATATTTGGTTAAATGAATTCAAATTAAATGAAGGAGAATTTAAATTTAAGGATTATTTTTTAAGTCAAAATAGAAATTGGATAAATATTTCTAATATAGAAGAATTAGATGAAACTAAATTACATACAACAGGTAACATTATTGATTTGGAAAAATTGAAGAATGCATTTATTTACATTTAAATATAAAAATATATTATTAAATATGAATACATATATTGATAAAACATCAATAATAAATGGTAAAAGTTTATTAGTTTCTTCAGAGAATTCCATAATAAGAATTGGTAAATATTGTGCTATTGGAGAAAATCTTACTATTATGACATTAAATCATGATTATAATTATCCTGTATTACAAGGTACTTTTTTCAAAACATTTTTTAATGAACCTCCTTTTTATGGACAACATCCAGGTGAATTAAATAATCCTCCTACAAAAGAACGAACTAAAGGCGATGTTATTATTGGAAATGATATTTGGATAGGAATGAATGTGTATATTTCTTCTGGTGTTACTATTGGTGATGGTTGTTGTATTGGAGCAAATAGTGTAATTACAAAAGATTTACCACCTTACACAATATGCGTAGGTACTCCATGTAAGCCTATCAAATATAGATACAGTCAAGAAGTAATAAATTTTTTAATGAATTTAAAATGGTGGAATTGGAGCGATGAAAAAATTAAAAAAAATAAAGAATTTTTTTATTTAAATTTAAACACCATTGAAAATATTAGTGAAATAGAAATAAAATAATAAACATAAAATAATAATAATTCAAAATATAAATTATAATTATTTCTTTATCTCTCCGTCGAGAAGAAAAATACTTGAAATAGACGCCCGTTCTCTTTGTTTGTTCCGAAATAGTCCATGCTGGCATGATATTGCTTTGAATTGAAAAGAACCAGACGATTAAATACATTGCCTACTTTATCAACCAGTTCCCACTTGGTATAATCTTGCGAATTTTCATCTATTATTTTTATATTTCCTCGGGCTTCTGCTTCATCTACATTACACGTTCCATCTTTAAAACGATATATACCAGTACCAGAATTGACCGGTGCATTTGGTGTTAGATAAAGAACTCCTGCCCAATTATTCCATCCATCATTATGTATCCATGTTCTATCACGACTTGTGGTATACTGAAAGGCACCATTATATATGGATGAATTATCACCTTCTGCCGGCATTCTCCAATCCACAATTTTTCCAGCAAAATGTTGAATATATCCTTCGATCATTTCCTTCAAATGGTTATTCGCTCTCGAAGTCGTTCTTTGACCTGGATAGTTTCCTCTTACTTTGAATTCTTGCGTTAATATATAGTTTCTTGTTTCTAGAGCATTTTTATAAAAATTATCTATTATCATTAAATTACAATATATGTGTTTTGGTTTTTCAAAATATTCATAGGCTTTTTTCTTTTGTTCGTTTATTTTTTGATCCATTATTATTATCTTTCCTAGCATTTTCTCTTTTAAATTACTATCAGGTTCAGATATCACTGTATATATAGGCACATACATTTTATCCCCTTTTGTATAATTGCAATAATTCGGTATCTGTATATCATATTTATGACATTCAAAAGTTAAACAGCTTACATTCATAAATGTATTTTTATCTGTTGTGCTAAAACTACATAGTTTGCTACCTAATTGGGTATGCTTTTTTAACATATCATACATAAAATGATTATACCTAGAAAGTACTTCATGTATATCACCGGATCCATTGTAATCATCAAAATATATACTATCAAATATTCCTTCTTCACTTAATACATCTTGCCACCTTCCTTTTATTAAATTTATTTTTAAAGTGGGTCTTTTTATTAACTGATTATTTTTCCATTCATTGAATTTTTCCCATACAACAGGACAACATTCTATTACATTATATTCGGTTACATTTTCCATTTCACATATTTTTGTAGCAGAATATCCTAGTCCAAATCCGATTTCTAATGTGCGACCAAATGGATTAAATAATTCAATCGATTTTTCCATATATGGTTTTTCCCATTCCATCATAACTTGATGAATTTGATTTTCATCTTCCAATATTTCATAACCATGATTATCTTTTCCATATTGTAATTTCATTTTATAAATATAAATTATTTTTTGTATTTATATTTATTTATTAATTGTTCTATAAAAATGGAAATTATTAAAGATTAACCTTGAAAATAACATGGAACATAAACTTCAACTTCAGGACCGAGACCAAGAGCTGTTAAATCCGCTATTACTTTTAAGTATATGAAACTATCACACGGAAATGGTAATGCATTCCTCGAATTACGTCCCCCCGGTAAATAGCATTCTGTGTCAATCGACGCGAACACTGGCGCACCACCTATCATATTTGCATCGTAGAATACAGGTACCGCAACAGTGTTTGCTGACGATCCTTGCATTCCTTGATGCCCTCCGCCTCCTCCTCCTGCTGCTCCTTGTGCTCCTGTGGCTCCTTGTGCTCCTGCTCCTGTGGCTCCTTGTGCTCCTGTTGCTCCTTGGTTTCCTTGGTTCCCTTGTGCTCCTGTTGCTCCTTGGTTTCCTTGGTTCCCTTGTGCTCCTGTAGCTCCTTGTGCTCCTGTTGCTCCTTGGTTTCCTTGGTTCCCTTGTGCTCCTGTTGCTCCTTGGTTTCCTTTGTTCCCTTG
>Ga0233413_10001047_pt1 | contig 12531 bp, 8 predicted proteins | sample Na_anoxic_6_MG_FD_189019 | JGI IMG/M metagenome (GOLD analysis project Ga0233413, IMG submission 189019) | Seawater microbial communities from Saanich Inlet, British Columbia, Canada - Na_anoxic_6_MG | ecosystem: Environmental > Aquatic > Marine > Inlet | place: Canada: British Columbia... | reverse complement strand
CACCCCTTGCTCCTGGCTTCATGTTTAACAAGCCGTTAGTGGTTATGTTGTCATAAGCTCTCTCAAGCAATAATCGAATCTCAAGATCGTCCATCTTTAAGCCTAAGTCATTAAGCATCTTATCACGATCAAGAAAAGGTAAAAACTCATCTACAAACTTCTCTTTACTAAGCTTGCCTACCAGCTTTTGATCCCAAGCGTGTGGCCACCAGTTTTCTAGTTTTCTGATGTTACCGCCAGCAGCATTAAACATATCGACCATTTCATCGAACAATTCACGAATGTCTTTAGCAAATGATTTTGAAGCAGCATCACCTGTACTTTTGCCTTGTAGTTCTAATACTACATCTCTCATGCCTTCAATGTCTTGGGTTAGGCCAGCTCTTTTAGTTCTAAAAGCGTTCATAGCCTTTGCTACTTTTGAATGAAAATGTCCGATCAACTCTCTATGGATTGAGTACACGTTATCCGTATCAACCTTTCCACGAAGATCTCTATCGATCAAAGCTACCGCACCCAGCTCTTTACTTATAGGATGCGCTTCAATTCTTTTTAAATTATCATTCAGAATTAGCAAATCATTTGCTTTTAAGGCCTTGTTTCTTGCCAGTTCAGCGCCATGTGCTTCTAGTGCCTTTCTTGCAGCCAGTCTTTTTGCATCTGACTGACTTAGTTTTCCATTGATCATAAAATCTTTTGAGAAACGATCAAACTTATGGTTAAGCTCAAGCCCTAGTTGTTGGGTAATACGACCAACATTTATACCGTTTTGAATACACTCTGCTAGACTAGCCATTAGCACCTCCTACACACTTAAATAAATCATCAACAATTTTTTGTTCATTATCTATTTCTTCAAAGGCAGCTCTAGCTGTTTTAAATTCTAATTCAAACTCACCTTTTCCAGAGTCTTTTATACCAGATACTACTTCAATATCACCAACTTCATCAAGCAGTTGTTGAGCCTCATTAATTCTAATATCATCAAGATCAGCCATTTCACCAGTTTTGATAACTGGTTGCTCTACGCCAGGCTTTAACACTTGAGTTGTTGAATCTTCTACAGACCTGGTGTTATGCTGCAACCACCCTTCTTTTAGATCGGCCTCACTTACTTTTGTTAGTTTCTCAGTACCTTTGTAGTATGCTTCAATATCTTTTGGCGGCAATACCCACGATCCTTCTTCTTTAGAATAGATAACGCCAAGCTCATCCATTGCTTCCCTAAACTCAACAGGATTGTCTTTAAACAAGTTTCTCTGTTCTTCCAGAAAGTTGTTAGACAAAATATGTTTTACATAATTCTTCTTGTCACCAATTACAAAGCCTTCTGGATTAAACAAGTCATCTATAGCTTCTTCACTCTTTTTACCAGTTGAATACTCAAAGCTTCTATTGTGTAATGAATCAACAAAACTTGAAGATGTTAGGTGTTGATCTGCAACAAAAGCAAGATCCGATGTTTCAAATCCTTTAACTGCTTCTTTTTCCTGTGTTATAATCTTGGTGGAGGATTTATCTATGTTTGATTTGAATGATGTATCACGTTTCTTTAATTGGGAAGGTCGGCCTGCTGTAATAATACTGCCATCTGATGGCCTACTTGAAGGCTGGTACTTATCAGAACCTAGTTCAAGCTGGGAGCGTGTTTCACCTGTAGAGATTAGTGACTCTGGAAGATCTCTTTCAAGAGAAGCTTTCCACGAAGTATTCGCAGACTTTTCTGCTCTTGCATAAAGAAATTCCATTTGATTATCTAAATCATTAAAAGCTTCTTGTTTGCCTTCTTTAACCTTTCCATTTTCTAACAACTCTTTTTGCTGTTCATACAAATCATGACCACTTTTCTTCTTAGAAGGAACTTTAATGTCTGATACATATTCTTTTAAATGTTTCGGGAATACTTGTTCTACAAACTCTGAGCCTTCTTTAACAGCCAACAAGTGTGGCTCAAGAAGCTGAATTTCACCTATAATGCCGTTTTTAAATCTAACTGATAGTACATGATCAAAATAACCAGACTCTCTGAAATTAATACCCTCATCTAAGACTACAACATCTTTTGATAATCTAGCAATAATCTTGTCAATATCTTTAGTGTCTTTAACTGCAAAACCACATCTACATACATCTGTAAGCTGCCAAGCGCCATCATATTTCTTGTTTATGATTTTGTTTTTAACTTTTTCTAGTAATTTAATACCTGGCGTTAGGAACGTAACATTTTCACCCAGGGTTTTCTCTAGCTCTCGACCTATCTTTTCAATCTGTTTCTGTGGTGCTTTAGCTTTCTTGTAATACTGCTCGACTGTTAGATTTTGTTCTTTCTGTTTTAGTTTAAAGTCAGCTACAACCTTTCTTCTTGTTGTTGCATCTAGTTCAGCTAATCTAACTGGTCTGCCGATCTTTGGCTCTGTTTCTGGTGCAAAACCTCTTTCCACAGCTCTTTTAACCTCTGGAAGTAAGTCTTTAGTCGCCTTAGCTACTGTTTCACCGTCTTTAACACGTCTAGCTGCTGCATTAATAGCATCTGATATTGGGCCTTTAGTATTAGCCAGGGCCGATAGTGTTGCTAATGTTTTCTCATCATCAGTCAATCGAGCAATGTTTGCTTGTGTGTCTAGTATGTTTCCAGCTTCACTGATCTTTGTCTCTTGCTCTGCTAATGTTCTAAATACTTGCTTATCTTTTTTAAGCTTTTTTATTGTAGAATCAATGACTTTGGCACGTTCCTTGAACAATGACTCAGTGATCTCAATACCACCAAACAGATCGTCTGTCTTAGTTGTTGAAAATCCTGCCGCCTTCATATCTTCAACCATCAATCTAGCCTGGAATGAATTAGCTGGCTTTAGTTGTTTCAATGCTCTGATTGTAGCTGCTTGTGCTGCGGCATCTTCAATTAAATCACCAACAATAGCACCATACTTATGACTAATAACATCGTCAATAACCATCTTAAACGCAACATCATCTAGTTTTGATAACCCTTTAGCGTCTCTAACCAGAGGTGAATTAGGTGGAAGATCATCTAAACCTTTACCAGTACCCCTAAGAACCTTGGCTGCATCAATAGCAGTTCCTTTGTTGTCTGCAATATTACGCAAAGCAGCATACTCTCTAACAAAGGCTGGTGAAAACCCATCTTTCTCTCTAAGAATAAAAGCCGATAGTCCAACTTCTTGAGCATCTTCACCTATTAGTCTTTTGGCTAGTGCCAGTCTCTGGTGTCCGTCAGCAACAAATCTTGTTCCGTCTGCTCTTTCCCATACTAAGATTGAGTCAGCTTTAATTGCTTCCCACTTGGTTACGCCTTTAAGTGCGTCTGTTACACCGAGTTCATCACCACCAGATTTATATTGGAACGTCTCAGCATCAACTTGAATTTCTCTTGGATCAACCTTTTGCGGTTCAGCACCGCCTAGAACATCGTCCAAATCTTTTTGTGCTACAGTCTCCCCTTTTTCAAATGCTTGTGCTACTTTGGTTTGTGCAGCAACGTGTACGGCTTCTGGATTAGTAGCTGTCTTTCCAGTGGCATCAGCAACAACATTAGCATCTTCCATAGACTTAACATAGAAGTCTAATACATGAGCTTCTTGAATTTGACCACGCTTAATTAACTTAGCTTTAGCTATGGCTATCTTTGATAGATCAATAGTAACACTACCACCTGCTCTGATTACACCAGCAGCAACAGTTGATGTCATAATTCTTATTGCAGCATCTTTCAGACCATATTGTTCATTACCGATCTGATGTTGAAATTCGTATATCTTAGGTGCAATAGCTGTTTCAGAAACAAAAGCCAAGGCAGATTCAATCTTAAAGCTGCGCCAAGCATTCTGTGCAATACGACCACTAACACTAGCACCACCAGAGAACGGCAATGTAGCTAATAATTCTGGATCCATGAAATAAGCGCCCATACTAGCGACATTACCCAGGAACACATCTTCTGTTTGTGAACGATCTTGTAGCTTCTGTAGATCAACATTCATTTGTTTCAGTTCAGCATTACGCTTTTCTGACATTTGATTCCAAGTTACTAAACCAGAGTCTGGGTATTGCAGCTGTAGTTTTGTGATAGTGTCGTTCTGTTCTTCGTAAAACCTTTTATTAAGATCGAAGTCTTTAAGCTGTGTTTCCCCAGCCTTCTTTTTAGCACCAACAATTTGATGGGATAAGAACCTTGTGTTGTATTGTTCGTCACCTGTTATATCATATAACAACTTAAACTGATCTTTGATCTTGTCTCTGTAATTTAATGACTCAGCTAAACCTGTGTGTTGGTATTTTGCAACATCCCAAGCAAGATCTACGTTCTCACCTAAAGTACCAAGCTTGTCTGTTTCTTCACTAGCTGGATTTCTCAGCGCATGATTGTTAAAGTTCTCTTGGCCTTTACGGTCAAACACCATCATTTGGTTTTCTTCCTATTCTTCTTCTTTTCGTATATCTTTTCTTTTCTCTGGCGCTCTGCTTCGGATTTTTTAGCATTAACCTTATCCATAGTCTCATCATCATAGATTAGATCAGCAAGCTTGCCTACTGTGTTGTCAGTTATTGTTGTGGCAACATCTAATACACCATCACTGATAGTGTCTATCAAGTCCACTGCATCATCTACTAAAGAGGTTTCTTCAACCACCTCATTGCCTTGTTCATCCACAACCTTGTTTGTTATTTCAGACTCTGTTGTTTCATGAGTGAAGCCTAGTGTTGATTCAAAGTGTTTACCGATCTGATAATCTAACAAGAAAGGTTCATTTGTTTTAGAGTCAATCATAACAGCCGCAGCTTCTCTACCTGTTTTAACAGCATAGCGGCCATCGCCCATTGTGATTAGCTGAACATAACCTAGGTTAATTAATTTAACAGCTTCTTCCGATGACATGTCTCTAACGCCACCCATTGCATCAATATCAGCAACAGTTAGGCCTTTCATCCAAGACTCAACTTGTTCCACATCTTGGACTTTGCCTTGTCGGTCTCTTGGTAATTCGATTCTAAATTCTTTATCCCAAGTGCCGCTACCTTGAATCTCCATATCAGCATAGCCACCAGTAAAGTCAATGATTGCTTTATTTAAGAGTTCTTCATCTGTCTCGTTGTCTTTCAATGCACCATACTTGCCAGCTTCAACCATGTACTGAGCATACAAAGCCTTAGTGCCGTTTATGATAGTCTTATGCTGCTCTGGCATATCTGCTTCTAAGTAAGTTAGGCCGATCTTCTCATTGATCTTAATGTCAAAGTCTTTAGCAATAAGATTAGGATGATCTTTCATCATGTCTATGCCTTTAAGCATATCTGTAGCTACATCCATGCTGTGAGCAGTTCCAGTTACTACCATGCCGCCAACCGCAGTATAAGCCGTTGTATCGTTTTCAAATACCGCAGCCATTGCATCTGGTGTATCAACACCAAAACCATTAGTGATCACTGACATCATGCCGATAACTTCTTCCCTGTTACCTTCTTTAATAGCGTGCTTTAATGACTTAGCCTGTACTGTTGTTAGTGGTGGAACTTTAACACCATAATGAATACTAGCTCTATTAGCCATATCAACATTCTGTAAGAACTGCTGTGTTAGCTTTTGCTTGTCTGATACTTTTTCTTCTTCTGTCTTAGTAACCAGTTTCCCTTCTACAATCTTGCTGTGTCTCAATAGATCAAAGTTAATCTCTGGTAATGGAGCGCCTTCTGTAAGTCCTTGTTTATAAAACAATTCTAAGCCGTTGGTCTTGGCTTCTTCAATCGTCTTAGTGTGTACCTCGTTCAAACGCTTCCATACTTGAGCCTCTGATTCAGTCATGTTCTTTTTGTTTTTAGCCTGTGCTAGTTCGTTAGCTTGAGCTTCTGCGGACATAGCAATAAACGGAATATACGCATTTGAAAATGATTGAATACCTTTTATATCGGCTTCGTGTTCTGTTCCAGCACCAACCTTTAATGCCGCTTCTAAAGACTGCGGATCTGGTAAGTGTCCTTGATCAATAACCGAATTAAAACCATCCAGCATATCTTTAGCTGCTTTAGTTTTAAGTGCTAGTTCTGATGACTTCTTGGTTGCTATCTTATTAAGCTTTGTTTGTTCTGTTGAGATCAAGCTTTTCATCTTGGCTTCAATAGCTTCTTGAGATGTTTCAGTTAATGTGTCGTGCTTTTCTTTTATGAATAGATCCAAGCCTTTTTGAGCTTGTTCAATTCCTTGTGCTTGTAGTGTTCTCTCAAATGATCCTACGATTCCAGCCGAGTATGCTCTTTCTTCAAAGGCATCTTTAAGCTTCTCAACCGCAGTAGCATCCATTAGGTTGTTTTCTACAGCTTCATCATACATCGCATATAGCTGTGTTTGATGTTTAGCATATCCCTCTACGCTGCCAGACTTAACTTCAGATATTGCCAACTTGTCTGTGTCTAGTAGATTCTTAGTGATCGCAGCAAAGCTCGCTTCTTTGTTCTTTTGGAATATGTTGCCTTCAACTTGCGCTCTACCTTGTGATCCTAGTGCGTAAAACTCTTGAGTAGCATGGGGTATTAAAGCTGAGTCCATCTTTGACATTAAACCTTTCTTATAGCCACCTAATGCTGTGTCATAAGCCGTTACATCATAAGAGTTCTCTCTTTGAATACGCGATACATTCTCTCTAATATCAGTTTGAATTGCAGCGGCATAAGCCATTCTCGCGCCTTTGTTAAAAGATCGTGAATAGATTGTGCTGTCATCTTGCATAACCACACCAGAAGTTTTACCTGCTGCTGCCATTTGTCCAGATGTCTCGCCTTGTAGTGCCGCAGCTCTGTCCATTGCTGTTTGTTGAGTGTTAGAAAACTGCTCTAATTGACTAGCCAAAGACTTAAAGCCTTGAGCTTCTTCATTATTCATACCAGTTCTTTGATACTGTACCTGTCTCTGGTATTGAGGAATATTAATCGCCATTAGGCTGGGCCTCCTCTTGCTGCTGTTCTTTCACCATACTTCAATAGAGTATTTGAGGCGCTTGTATAACCAGACTTGGCAGCGTACTTGCCAGAAGTTAAATACTTGCTTTGAGCTGATGCTGTGTTTGAACCAGCCAGTGCTTGATCATAACCAAACATATCAATATTGCTCTGGATCATTCCCGAAGGTGATCCTGCCATTGTAATTCCTTGTGCGCCACGACCTGCTCTTTGTGTAGCTATTGTAGCAAGTAACAGTTGTTTTCTTTGTAGTTCTTGATCGGCTGCTTTGTCTGCTTCTTGTTCTGCTTGCATCTGATACTGGACTTCTTGTGCTTGTCCTGCTCTAACACTGCCTAACATTGACATAGCTGCTGTGCCTGCTGACCATGCACCAGAGCTAATACCTAAGAAGCCTGTTGATGCTGCCGCTCCTCCTATTGTGGGTGATCCTATTGCTTGCATTGCTGCTACCGAACCAAAGGCTGGTGTTGCTGCGCCTGCTGCTGGAAGTGCTGCGCCTGCTGCTGGAAGTAATGTCGATGTACTTGCCAAGGCTGGCGCTGCTGTCATTGCACCGTATAACGCATAACCACCATAAGCGACTGCTGCTACCGTTGCTACTTTTTTAAATGTCTTTCCCATTATGCTTCAAACTCCACTGCTAATCCTAATATTGTCATTGGTAGTGGATCTTCCTGCGTAATTGTTACTTGCGATAATCGATCCCAACCCAGTAAATAAACCTCATGTATGCCTGTATAAACCGTTGGTGTTGTTCCTAAAATGCCAGTACCAAACTGTCTGTCTGGCAAGCGTTCACCATTAACAAACAAACCTAGTGACTCATACACGTCAGCCACCACTTTAACAATTCTTTTCTTACGAACCAGAGTCGGCCCATCTTGGAAGTCCTGGTTAATTGGCATGGTTTTAATCTCTATGTCATAATCCAAACCCACTTCTATTGTTGTCGCTGTTCTTGATAAAGTAATGGAGCCAGAGCTGGGGGTGGCATTCGGCATCACTGCATCATCAGCCACTACTCGACATTCTTCATCGTTAAGATGAGCCAGTCCTGTTATTGTGGCGCTTGGGGTGATGGTCTGATACTTGTTAGCATCCATGAAAGTATTAACATTTAAACTCTCAAGATAGTATTTTGTGGCACTGTTAATTGTTCTTTTAACCAACAAGTACACTTCATCCACTACCGTACAGACGGACTCTACTGTGCCTGCTGTAGTCCATTTAGTCCAGCCAGATACTTCTTGATTTCTCAGTGTATTAAACACCGCCATAGTGCCATCTGCATTGACGATATAAACGTAATTAGAATCGTCTGTAGTCGTTCCTCTTAACACATCCATATCAACAGGTGAATTAAGCAAATTAGATGCTACAATCGAAGTTGTGCCAGCCGTATAAGCATCTTCTGTGTAAGTGAATAAAAACTCTCGTAAGGACTTACCGGTTCTATCCATAAAGATAGTCGCACCATCAATAGATTTAGGTGGAATTGTGGATGATCCGTATAGTGTTTGTCGTTTTACTGCACTCTTAGAAGGCGTGATCGGACTGTCTGGCATCATAAATTCACCACCTGTTGTAAACACTTGTAAATGTCGGCCTGGGAATATAGCCGTAATAGCGTTTACTTGATCCGTGTCCAGAGTAATGTCCACTAATTCATCATCAAGGCCAGTGCCTATGGCAAAGTTATAGAAGTCTGATACTTTAGATCCCCACATGGTTTGAGGACGAGACTTAGAGCCACCAAACCACATTCGACCCTCATGGAAGGTAACACTCTTAGGCCAGCCTTTAGCAGATGACCATACATCAACAGCGCCAGAGCCATAATCAAACTGTGGAATGTTGGATAAAGTAATGGTTGATAAAGTCCAAGACGTGTGTGAGCCACCACGAACCAGTTTAGCCGGTGCATGATCTTCATGGACAATAATCATGGTGTCGGCTGATTGCGTCCACTGCAATTCAAACAGTTGTGCCGAAGTGTAGGTTGTTGTTACATTGGCTTGTGACACACCATCCTTAAACACCTCAATGTTGTTGTTGGTAAACACCATCAAATAGGTTTGTTCAACATTAAAGGCAAAGGCAGCGAGTCGTGCTGACTCTCCAATATCATCCACGTAAGCAAAGCCTGGTCGTCTCTTGAGTCCGCCTTGTGGTGTTGATACAACATTAATCGCTGAAGCTGCGCCTTGATAGTAATGCTTGATATCAGTACGCGCAGCCAACCGCGGATCTAACATCCCCGAATTGAAGTTAGTCTGCAAGCTTAATACTCTAGGCATTATCGAACCTCAGTAAAAGGTGAGTCTAAAATAGAATCATTTGGCCTTGCTTGTGAATCAACATACTTAGATCGTCTTAATTGATCTTCATACATAGTGCGATATTCCTCTGCTTTCGTAGAGTTATCAGTCACTGGGATTGAAAATTGTGTAGCCAGGTGAAATTCCATCAACTTAACAAAGTAAGCCGGTAGTCTTGATTCGTCTGGTTTAAAAATATAGTCGAGTTCTATTGTTGCTGTATTGGCATACAGTTTGTTTTCATAGATCTCAAAGTCTGTGTTTGGGTAAACCTTAATCGCTGTTAAATAACCACTGGGTAAAGAAAAAGCATTTGTCCACTCATTCAATGGTGTTGCGGTTAATTTTGATAAAGATGATTTAGCCGAAGCGAAACGCCAACGATGTAGCGTTAATAAATTCTCATAGGTTGTGGTGTATAAGTTGGAAGCTACTTTAGCCCCTGCACCTGGATCGGTGAATGCGGATATTGTGTCATGTCCGATTAGCAGTAACGCATTGGAACACATTGAAATATCAGTTGCCATTTGTACCCCTTTATAAAATAGCGGCAGTTACCCACCGCTAAGTTCAACTTTGTCTAACTCTTAGTCAGTATCAGTAGCTGCTAACACCGTGCCATCATTTACATCAACAACACCAGAGGCGTTCGTTAAGACGTAATACAAGGCAGCGACAGTCGTTCCACTAGTTGAAGTAATCGCATAGATTAAATCACCAGCAGTCAAATCATCAGAAGCATCATCAAAATAACTTGCGGTATTCAATGTTGCTGCTGTGTCAGTAGTTGAGTAAGTCCAGAAAGTAGGCGAGTCAGAATTACTAGGGCCTACACGCTGTAAGTTTGGATGTGAATATGCCATATTATTCTCCTATTATTGGTAAGAAACAGAAACGATACCGTCACCATCTCTGGAAACTGCACCTGCTTTCATTACACCATTACATAGCCAAGATGTTTTTTGTGCTACATAATTGACTTCCGTCTTGATGTCGATGCCGATAGCCATACCGATTGCTGACTTGTGCCATGCAAAACCTTCCCATGTTGAAGAAGCATACGGTAAGCCACCTTCTGAGCGAGTCTCAATGATGTGCCACTTGAAGCCCATGTAAGTATCAATGTCGCCAGACATTAATGACTTGACACTGACGTAATCAGCACTGGTTGCTGTGGATAAGTTAAGCATATCCTCAAGACCATCAGCACTAACAGCGATGTGACGATCACCTGACGGTACGCCTTTATCGTTAAGGTTCTTAGATGCAGTAATAACTTTACCTAACGTCATGCCAGTTGAACCATGAGCAATCGTGCCTGCTGGTGAAGCTTCTGCTGCAAGAGCATCAATGATTAACTGATCTAATCTACGACCTAACGCACCAGCGATAGTTGCAGATAATTCAGACTTCTCATCAAAGTTGACTTCGGCTTGATCAAAGATGTCAGTGTACTCAGGTGCATTCCAGTTACCTAGTGTGCAGCTGATTAAGCTGTGAGTTACATCCATTGGGGTTACGTCCGCTTGAGATGGCTTTTGATTTGCTAGGCCTTTACCCATTTTGCGGAACTTATAAATGTCACCAACCACGCTATTGCGGATAGTAACGGTGTCTCGTAAAGAACCAGCTGTTTGAAAAGCTTGCTTTACTTCAGCGTCAAATTGTTGTTGAGCGCCACTTGTTAAATTTTTAGACATTACGTCCTCCTATTATTTAAAAAACATACCTTGTGTTCTGGTATCCCTTGCGGGGCAGATCGTGTTACTTCGATCTGGGCTTCTTAAATAGAAGGTGTCCATTTGTAACTTGACTACTATTATTATCTAATTGATAGTATTTGTCAAGGGTTTTAATAAGTGCCAGTTATCGTACTGGCTGACGCACTTTTTTATAACTAACGAGGAAAACTAAACTTGAGGAGAGTAAGGAACCCCGATTAGGCTGTGACCCCTAATTAGCCGTAGTATTCTTTAAATTTACGTTCTACATTTTTTCTAAAGTCCACACTGGTTTGATATTCAGGATTAGCAATGAGTTTTTGCAAGCTCTCTGGTGTTTCCCCTGTTTGTACCGTTGAATTAGAACGTGGGATTGAACCCTCTCTGGTTTTACCCACCAATGCTTCTAATACACCCACACCCATAGCCGATGCTGCGAGTGCTTTAAAACCTTCGTATTGGTCTTGGTCTAAGTTGGCACTACCCCAATCAGCCAAGTCTTTTAATCGACCTTGAGCGTTATTACCCAAAGACTTAATTTCACTCTCACGATCAAACTCTGTGGCTTGAGCTTCGTGTTCTACCCAGCCATGCAACAGTTGAGTAAAAGTATCTTGTGACATATTCGACTCTTTAGCCGCTTCTTGAAACCAAGACATTCGAGGATCTTCCATGTCAAACTCACCTTCTACTTCTTCTGGTAAGCTCAGTTCATATTCATCGGGTGCGCCTGTAAAGCCACCAAACTTCTTTTCTAATTCTGAATAAGCCTTAGCTTGATCATCAACACTGGTGTATTTTTCTTTTAACCACTCTGGACGTTCTGCTTCTACGTCTGGATTGTTCATCTTATCAGCTGCTGCTGTAATATCATCATTTGTTACTGCTTCTGCTTGCGTTTCCACAGGTGTATCTTCTATCAGTGTATCTTCACTCATTTCTACTCTCCGTTTGCTAGTTTAATTTGTTCAAGTATTTGTCGAACTATTTGGTTTTGCCCCTCTCTAATGCCTGCTCCAAACTGTGTGGAATTAACATATAGAACTGGACGTTCAACAGTGATAGAGGTTAGCCTGTTTAAAACAAACTTTCCTGCATCACTACTAAAGCATTGATAGAACTGTGAAGCAATCTCTTGTGCCTTTGCTTCATTATCAGCTCTCATCTGATTTAATTGATCCCCTTCAAGATCCAGCGCTCCCCAGCTTTTATCCATTTATATTTGCGGCCCTTGTTGTGGTTGTTGTGGTTGTTGGCCAGCAGCCTGCGCTTGTTGTGCATTCATCATGTCAGCAGCTTGTTCTTGCATTACTGCTCTTTCGGCAGCCGTCCTTAGTAGCTTCTGTTCAATACCTAGCTTATGTCCTGTCCAGGCTACAATATCTTCTAACTTAGCACCAAGACCGAACATCTCTGGGCCTAATGCACCACCCATTTCCATAAACTGTTGCATGGATAATAGATCTTCTTGATCCTGCGCTCTGGCTAATGGTGAAGTGTGTTTGATGGTGACTAAA
>Ga0233413_10001046_pt1 | contig 12545 bp, 13 predicted proteins | sample Na_anoxic_6_MG_FD_189019 | JGI IMG/M metagenome (GOLD analysis project Ga0233413, IMG submission 189019) | Seawater microbial communities from Saanich Inlet, British Columbia, Canada - Na_anoxic_6_MG | ecosystem: Environmental > Aquatic > Marine > Inlet | place: Canada: British Columbia... | reverse complement strand
CGACCTACAAAGACTACACGACAACAGTCACTGGTCTATGGGTGGTCGCACGACCAAGAAAGTGCGGAAACGCAAGCGGAGAAGATGACATGAAAAGGCGAGATTTCATCAGATATAATGCGGGTTCCCTCGGTGGTGCCTGTATTTCTACTGGTAACATCACAGCAAGCTATGGAAAGGATAAGAACCCAGACGATCCTGCGGTTCTATTCTTATTTCTATCTGGTGGTGCTACTCATATTGAAACGTTCAACCCCATTCCTACCGCTCCTCCTGAGAGGCGTGGGACAACTGGTGCTATCGATACCAACGTTGAAGGTATCCAAATAGGTGGGTTGTTCAAAGAGTTAGCCAAACGTACAGACAAAATCGCTATTGCTAGAGGTTTTGGTCATCGTGATGCCAACCACGCGAGTGCGACCCATTGGGTTGTTACTGGTGAAGCTAATTTTGGTGCTGGGACTACATCTAAGTGGCCTAGTTATGGCAGTATGATGAGTAAGTATCACGGTACAAACACACCTAATGGTCTACCCACTTACGTTAAGATTGGGTCATTCCAACATGACGCTGCGGCTTGGCTTGGAGGTAAGTATACTGGCTATGACGCAACTCGTGAGGGTAGAAAAGACCTACGCCTACTAAGTGGAGATGCTAGGTTTAAGAATCGCCTTAGAGTTCTCGATATTGTAGATGGCGGATATAAACCGGGTGTTCAAATTGTGGAAGACTGGGGAGAACTGAAGGGTCAGGCTGTTGAGATTATCATGGGTGACGCCTCTGAAGCATTCAGAGTTGAAGAAGATCCAGACTACAATGAGTTCAAGGGTTCCTCTTTTGGTACCGATGCCCTTACAGCCATCCGTTTGATTCAGGCGGGATCTAAGTTTGTGACCCTGAACCTTGGTGGTTGGGACATGCACAACAACATCGTTCCCGCTCTCAATAGTAGACAGGTGGAACTCGACACATACCTAGCTAAAATCATGGACGCTATCCAAGCAAGAGGTATGTACAAGAATGTCATGCTGGTTGTTACCTCTGAGTTTGGCAGAACCCCCAAGGTAAACGCTAATGCTGGGAGAGACCACTTTGGCCGTATCGCTCCATTGATGATTAGTTGTGGTCAGTATGAAATGGGTAGGGTCATTGGTAAAACAAACTCTTACGCAGACGTTATTGAAGAAGGCGAAACCACACCAGAAGATCTAGCTTGGACGGTTTATGATCACTTGGGTATGAGACGAAGTACGAGATATGTAGCCCTAGACGGTCGTCCTCATGAAATGGTCAAAAAGGATGCTAAGAACATCTTAACGGAGGTGTGAGATGGGTCGCAAGATGTCGGAATGGCTGAAAGAGGCCAACGAAGAACTGGAGCGTATTGAAGCGAAAAAGACGTATAAGTACAGAGACCCGGTCACCAATGAGGTTTTTGAATATGACCGCAAAGGACTATATAAAAAGAACAGTCGGACCCTAATCCCTGTGGAGTAATAAAATGTACACAGAAGATTATACTACCGTACACATACCATTCTGGAGAGATCTGTTCAAATCTTACAGAGATAGAGGTAGACAGTCTCCAATCACAATGTTGGAGATTGGATCGTTTGAGGGAAGGTCTACGGCGTGGTTTCTTCAGAATGTACTACATCATCCTCAAGATAAGATTCATTGTATAGACCCTCATTGGTATAACCCCGGAGACGCAGAGTCTAAGTTTTGGAGATCTGTAATAAACGCTAACGGCGTTGGTAAGCTGGTTAAACATAAACGTCAATCCGAGAGGGTAATGCCGGGGTACGAAGAAAAAGCCTTTGATATTATTTACGTAGATGGAAACCATGATGGTCTAGCTGTATTGTTAGACGCACTTAACTCTTTCAGGGTGTGTAAGATTGGCGGTATAATTCTCTTTGATGATTACTTAATGCCCGCAAAAACGGAACACTGGAATTTTGCCAACTCTACAAAGAAGGCTATAGACACATTTTCGGATTTCTATAGGAAATCCTTACAGTTAATAGCTGAAGACAACAAACCCAACTGTAGCCAAATAGCGTTCAGGAGATCGGGACAATAAATATGAGTGACAACGATATTGATCTTTCCAGATGTATATGTGAGCATCCGGGTCACTGTCCTGTATTTAATAAGGAAATGGGAGAACATCCCCCAAACTGGCAACAATGTCAAGATTTTACCACTGAAGAGAGAGAGGTATACTACGAGGCTAGTAAGAAAAACATTAGAACCCTGAAAGTGGCAAATAATAGTTCTTATGTAGACACCATAGATTTTTACGACAAACTTCCTAAGAGAAGATCAGATCTGGCCGTTGTAACAGTCCCCGCTAATGACTACGCCCTTGAACACATGGGGTTCAGCAGGGAGCGTATTCAGAAATATGCAGAGAAATGCGGTGCTGATTACATAGAGCTAACGGGAGACCAGAGTCCAGACTGGCCTATGGGCAACAAGTACAGGATTCATCAGGTAACCAAGCGGTACAAAAAAACCCTTTACCTAGACTGCGACGTAATCATAAACGACGGAGCACCAAACATCTTCGAAATCACCCCGGACGACAAGATCTCTGGGTTTGATGAATTACCCCTATTCCAGATGCCAACAGGCGGCGGGGAGAATACGGGTATTAGGTGGGTTAAACATGAACAGGATATGGTTCGTGCTAAACTGAACATAGAAGACTCCAACGTGTTGCAGCGTATGATTAATGGTGGAGTTCTGGTGATACCTCGGTCAATGGCCGACTACTACAAACAACCAGATCAACCATACCCAAGGCTGTGGTGTTTTGATCAACAATACCTGTCTTTACTCCTAAACGATGATGACTTCTTCTCATTGGAAGATAAGTGGAATTGGGAGTTTATCAGTCAGGATTTCTGGCGTGGAATAGAAGACGCTTACTTCATCCACGTTAACTACGCTAGGCCCAATAAGTATCGTACGAGACTGATGGAGCGTTTCTTAATGGGCAACTACCACGAAGCCTCTTTTCAGATGGAAGACGACGAGATGGTGATTAAGTGGTCTCACCCAAACGCAAAAGGTTACTTCGCTGGATATAAGCCTGTTGATGACAACCCGCCAAAGGTAGATGTAGATAGAAATTTGATCATTACGGTCGCCGTAGGTGAAGAATACGGTGAATTGATTAAGCTAACGGGGCCACACCTAGAGGCGTATGCCGAACGTTGTAATGTTGACTACATAGTAATTGATGGCGAGAAGACGCAGGAATATCCTTGGTTGGAGAAGATGCGGGTTCATCCATTCGTACTGAAGTACAATCGTACCGCATTTGTTGATGCCGACGTGTTTGTTACCAAAGACGCTCCTAATATATTTGATGAAGTACCAGAAGATTGCGTAGGTGCCTTCTGCGATTGGGAGCAAAGCCTCATAAACGCTGAAAAACACGGTCCTCAATGGGTGGATAAATGGAAATACGAAAGACTTGATGTAGCTCGTAATGTACTCACCCCAAAAGACAATTCAAGGTATATAGAGTTATCAGACAATAAGACCCTAATCAATAGTGGGGTTATTATTTGCTCTAAGGCCCACGCAGACGTATGGGAACCGATTACTACGCCATTCGTAAAGCACACTCTATCTGAACAATATCTCGTAGAGATGAGAATACTACTACGTCACAAATGGCACCAACTTGATGAAGTGTGGAATTGTCAACCGTGGTTTGCTGATAGTCACTTTTATAAAAAACCCTCTTATTTCAAACATCTAGCAGGATGGTCAAATACGCAATATTCCTTGGAAGACGAGGGGTATCTGTATATGTCTATGTCTCGTATAGAAATGATGGAAAGGATTATAGAAGATGATCAAAAATAAAGTCTTATTTCTGCATAAACCCAAAACCGCCGGGTCGTACATCTCTAGATATTTCCATAAGAATGATTTGTCCTTGGTCTATTTAGATGGTTGGAAATACCACGGTAGGGATTGGAACCGTCAAGAGCTAACATGGTTGGCAAACACAAACATTCATAAATGTGTGAGTATCGTAGCACATCAACATTCAAACTCTATAGAAGAAGCACAATTCGACGAATTCATGGCTAACGGTTGGTTCTCATTTATGTTTATGAGAGAGCCTGAGGAAGTGATAGCCTCTTGGTATCACTTTCTGATTGATATGAACGAAACGGCTCCAAGCTACAATTCACCCTCTTGGAAAACGGCTCAGGAATTGTCATTGGATCAGTTCATACTTAACATGGTTGAGTATGATGAGGTGTGGAGAATGAGTTCTTACTGGCGGGATATTGACTGGTTGGGGTTGCCAACAGATGAGCACTTTGAAAATTTGTTCAATATCATTGGTATACCATACACGAAGACCGCTGAGGCTAATGTGTCTTCTAATCGTGGGTACTACACCTACCGCGAAGAGGGTCTTATATCAGATCAGACACACAAAAAACTGATTACCTCGGATGAATACCTACTTCAACACGAAATCATCAGAAAAATCAAGAATCGCTCAAAGTAACCCTTTACATTTGGAGATTCTGGACTATAATAAAGGAGAAGACAGGACTTAGGACACTAACAAGGACAAGATATGAAGTGGTTTCCACTATGCAATTACACACACTATTCTCTACAGCGAGCCTTCTCAAAGCCCAAACAACTAGCTAAAAAATGCTCAGAGAATTCTTATCGGGCCTGCGGGATAGCTGATTACAAGTCAATCTCCGGGGCCGTTTCTTTTTACCAAGCCTGCATAGCGAACGATATCAAGCCAATTATTGGTTGTGCGTTTGATGGTTTCACCCTCTTTGCTAAGAACAAAGAAGGTTGGTTGGAACTAATCCGCATCGTGTCCACCCTCGACGACAGGGGAAATGTTGACACTGGACTATTGGTCAAGCTGGCTAATCAGGGTAACCTAATCTGTCTGGCTAGAGATCCCTCTGTCTCACCAATCTCGGGTGAAGACTTCTATCAGAAGAGTTCTGCTTTCCCAAATACGTATTACGTAGAGAGAGATCAAGCTGAACTGCACAGGGTTTTGATATGTGGTCACCTAAAGAAGACTATGTCACAAGTAAAGCGGATGATCCGAAACAACACTGATATTGCTGACTACCAGATATTCTTTGAGTGTAGCGAATTCTACATAAAAGACAAGATGGAGGCCGCACAGATTCTAGTAGATGATCCTAAGATGGATATCTTCGATGAGATCTTTGATAAGTGTGAGAACTACAATATCCTCAGTAAGCCAATGCTTCCTAAATTCCCCTGTCCCATTGGTTACAGCGAAGGTGAGTATCTGGTAAAACTGTGTAAAGAGGGTTGGTTGGAGCTAGAGAAAGACGGCACTATTACATCTGATAACTGTGTAGAATACAGGGCACGCTACGACAGAGAACTCAAGGTTATAGAGAATGCTAATCTCTCAGGTTACTTCCTTATCGTTTGGGATATTCTCAAATTCTGTCGTGATAACGGTTGGATGGTTGGTCCGGGTCGCGGTTCTGCTGCTGGATGTTTGATATCCTATCTCATGCAGATTACCATGATAGACCCTATTGAGTTTAATCTACTGTTCGAGCGTTTCTATAATGACGGTCGTAATACAGAAGACCATGTATCCCTACCCGATATTGACATGGACGTTCCTACGGGTAAGCGTGACGCAATTATTCAGGAGTTGAAAGAGAGGTATGGTGCGGAAAATGTAAGTCAAATGTGTACTTTTGGTAGGCTTCAGGGTCGTAGTGCTATCAAAGAAGTACTACGTGTTAACCAAGCCTGTGGGTTTGGTGAGATGAACTACATCACAAAGTACATACCTGACGAGGCCGCTATCTCTGACCAGTTAGCTATGATGGATGAAGAGGATCGCTCTATCATTCGTTGGGCACTCCTGAACAACGCAGATGATCTTAGAGACTACTGTCATATTGATGATGACGGTGAACTACGAGGTGACTACTCTGAGTACTTCCAACAGGCTATTGATATGGAGGGCACCTTTAAGACTCAGGGTAAACACGCCGCTGGTGTGGTTATCTCCGCTCAACCGCTTCATGAGGTGTGCCCTATGGTCAACCAAAAAAGCGGTGGAGAAAAGATCGCTGGATTAGAGATGAACGATCTGGAGGCACTGGGGCATGTTAAATTTGATGTTCTCGGGATAAATCTCCTAGATAAATTGATGTATGTAAAGGAACTAATATGATTAATACTCCCAACGTAAGAGTTCGTGGTGTATGGGCGGAGAACCTAATGGAGTGGTTCTACTACACGGTAGGAGAAGCGTGTGGAGATGGTGCCTCCGTTATTTGCTGTGCCAACCCTAGGGAAACCGCAGACTTCTTTGTTGAGTGGTGGAAGCAGAAATACCTACCAAAAATGAAAGAGTCTGGATACAAAAAAGATGGGTTTTTTCACGAGCGTGAAGAGACCAGAGGTAGACGTGGGGAGTTAATGGTTAACTTCCACGATTCAAACGAGAACTTTATGTTTTGTGATCAAATAGAGTACCTGCCATTTGGGGACACATCCTTTATCGTAGAAGGCGACTGTCCAAATTACAGAGGTTCTTTCTTTATTTTGGAAGTTGAACAATGAGACCCTTCAGTAAAGAACGCTACGCATCAGCGGCTAAGATAATGAGATCTCTACCAGAGTTAGATTGCTGCGGATCTGGTCACGACAAGATCTACATCTCAGATCTTCTTGAAAATGCTATTACCATGATCGAAATCAACGCAGAACACGAGAAGAAATGGGTACAGCCTATGAAAGACAGGGTTTGTGACGATTTGAATAGGCGAAGCATTGAACAGCTACGGGGGATGTTGGAAATTGTTGAGAAAAGGGTTTGTAGACTAGAAGATAAGCACCATCCGTGGAGATAGTAATGAGAGAAATCAAATTTCGTATATGGCACAAGAACGAAAACAGATGGTTAGATCCGTGGGCGGAAGAAGACCCTATGCTCTCATTAAAGGATTCCGGTGAAGGCTGTGAAGTTTATCTATATGATAGGGCCTCTGGCGATTGGTCTAATAAAAACTGTCTTAGGAAAGATGTTGTAATCCAACAATACACCAACGCTAAAGATTGTGACGATGTAGAGGTTTATGAGGGCGACATACTAGAACGTAAATGGGCTGGTGAAAAGGGTCATGAGACAAAAAGACCCGTATTCGTGGAGTTTAACAGCGATAATTATGGTCAGGTTATAGGCTGGAACCTAATGGAGGGAAACCCAGACGGACCAAAGGAAGCGTTTGAGCACTATTATGGCTCATCACCAAGTAAACAATGGAGAGTTATAGGAAACGTACTTGAAAACCCTGAACTTTTGAAGGAATTTAAAGAATGAAAGACGTTGTCTTTATGCCAGACTATCCCATACGTAAACTCAAAGATATCACTTGGTGTGATCATAAGGAAGCACAGTTTCAGGGGATGTATTCCCTCGTTGGGTACTATCATTGTCCCAACTGTAAATCAAAGATTTGTCCACAGGAATTTCAAAATAGAGGATAAAAGATATGAAAAGAGATATCGTGGTTTTCGACTTTGAAACGGGTGGACGTAACCCACTTCGTTGCCAGCCAACTCAAATCGCTGCTATCGCCCTAGATGGTCGCAATTTCAGGCCCAAGGGTGAATTCCAGAGCATGATGCGTCCCATCATTGACGATGAGAAGGCACTGGCTGCTGGCGTTGACCCCATTGAGGAAGGGGCACTCAAGGTCACAGGTCAGACGCGAGAGCAGCTTGCGAAAGCACCGCTACCCAAGGGTGTGTGGAAGAAGTTCTGCACATTCGTTAATAAGTACAACTGGTCTGGAAAACAGTTCCACGCCCCAATTCCATGTGGGTTTAACATCTTGGGATATGACATGAAGATCGTAGACCGTTTGTGTAAGGAATACGGACCCTTCGATGATAAGAGACAGGGTCAGAAGCTATTCCATCAGATCTACAAGATCGATGTTATGGACGACATGTGGCTGTGGACAGAGGGCGACCCTGCCATCAAGTCTATCAGTATGGACTCTCTGCGAGAACGTATGGGAATGTCCTCAGAGAACGCTCACGACGCCCTACAGGACGTTAAGGATACAGCCAACATCTTCATCAAGTTTCAAAAGTCCCGCCGTCTAGTCTATCAAAATCTAACGGTGGACAAGTGTTTTGCCAATGGTGGTCTAGCAATTAAGTAGGAGAAATCATGCTCAGAAAAGTAGAGAACAAAAACAGGTATAGGACTGCTCAACCCTACTATTACCACCTTCACGACTCCGATGGTCAAGGTAACACAATTAACTATCTGTTTACTATCAGTCAACTGGACAACGCAGAAGAGAGAGCGGAAGCAAACCCAGAAGACGTTGTGGAAGATGGTATTCTGGAGAATAGATTTATTACAGGGTTGTGTTTGGGTCTACCACTAGGGTCTGCCATAGGTTGTCTGGTATATTTCCTTTGTGTGGAATTCAATGTTAAGTCACTGTTAGGATGGTAAGATGGATTTGAAGGACGAAAAAGCGTGGGCCTTATATCACGATGGTCTCACCAAGGGTATTTTCCAGTTGGAGAGTAATCTTGGTAGGTCTTGGTCTAAGAAGGTGTCTCCCAGTAATATCGAAGAGTTGGCGGCACTCATTGCTATCATTAGACCCGGAACGCTCAAAGCTATTAGCGATGGTAAATCTATGAGCCAGCGGTTTGTTGACCGCAAGGCTGGCCGAGAGGAGGTTACTTACCTTCACGACTCTCTGGAGGATATTCTCAATACAACATACGGGGTGTTGGTCTATCAAGAACAGGCGATGCGTATCGCTGTGAAACTCGCTGGCTTCAGTGAGCAGGAAGCGGATTATCTACGTAAGGCTATCGGCAAGAAGAAAGCCAAGCTGATGATGGAAATCCGTGGGCAGTTCATTGAGGGTTGTGAGAAGGTGGGTATAGTAGACGGTGATGTAGCTAAAGAAATCTTTAGCTGGATTGAAAAGTCGTCTCGATACTCATTCAACAAGTCTCACGCCGTGGCGTACGCCATGAACTCTTATTGGTCAGCTTGGTATAAAGCTAATCACACGGTTGAGTTCTTCACGTCTTACCTATACCACGCGAATGAAAAACAGGATACCCATCAGGAGATCTATGAACTAGTCTCTGAGGCTAAACTGTTTGACATTGAGGTGAAGTCGCCAAATCTAACCTCTTTTGGTCTGAAATTTGAGCGTGTGGGTAGTGACGTGTTCTTTGGGGTCAAGGATGTTAAGGGTCTTACTGGGGTCACTGGTGACAAGGTGGTGAAAGCCATTAAGGATGCTGTGTGGGAATCCAATAAATCACTAGAGGAATTCACTTGGATGGATGTTCTATTATACATTGCTCCCAACATAACTAGTACTGCTTTCAAAGCCCTGTGTTCTATTGGGTTTTTCTCTACCAAATCTACCGGTGTGAGCAGAAATAAGGCACTGTACGAATACCTTATATTCCGTGAACTGACTAAGGCGGAAATGAAGTGGGTTACAACGCAGTATCCGGAAAAACGATGGGAAACCCTTGGTGAGTGTTTTCAAGACCTGTCTCCTACAAAGAAGATGGGTGGAGGGACCAGTAACGCCAACCGTAGTCAGATCGTCCTGAACGAAGTGGGTATGCTGGCAAGCCCACCATACGGAATGTCGGATGACCCTTCTTGGATCGTCGAGATGGAAAAGAAGTTCTTGGGCTGTCCAGTTTCCCTAAGTGAAGTCGAAGCGGTCGATACGTCTATCTCCAACACTTCATGTAAGGATATCGCGAATGGGAAGTTTGGTAAGGATATCTGTCTTGTAGTGAACATCACAAGGATGAACAACTTCAAGATCAAGAAGCAGGGCAAGAACTTTGGCAAACTCATGTCATTCCTAACCGTCGAAGATGCTTCCTGTTCTCTTGATAGCGTCGTGGTATTTCCTGAGACCAGAGAAAAGTACAGGTTCATTCTATATGAGGGCAACAATCTAATGCTGTGCGGCGACGTAGAGCAGGATAATTCCTTCATTGTTAACAAAATTCACGAAATCTGATTGTCATATTTCGACTCATAGACTATTATAGAGCATAGGAGAAGACATGCGGAAAGGATGGACGAGTTTACCATTGGTAATACACGATACCTCAACCCCGTGGGCAATTGACAATATAAAAAAGGGAAAAACGTATGAGGCGTAAGCGTATATTATTTTGTAGTGAGGCAACTTTTCTCAATACTGGGTACGCAACATACACCAGAGAGATTCTGACCTACCTGCACGGAACTGGTAAGTACGAAATTGCCGAGATGGGTTCCTACGGTCAGCGAAATGACCCTCGGGCCGCTAACATCCCTTGGAAGTATTACGGAGTATCTCCAAATACAGACTGCGAACCTAAGGCAACAGAAGAGGAAATGCAGGCTTACAACAACTCTGGCACTAACCAGTTTGGTGAGTGGATCTTTGAGCACGTATGTCTGGACTTCATGCCAGATGTAGTGTGTGATATCCGTGACTTCTGGATGTTGGACTTCGCTGAACGTTCTCCGTTTAGGAATTACTTCAAGTGGGCTATTATGCCGACCGTTGACGCTCGTCCACAGGCCCGTCAGTGGATCTCTACATATGCCAATGCTGACGCCTGCCTGACTTATTCGGACTGGGCCGGTGGGGTGTTGAATGAACAATCTGGTGGGAAAATTAAGTACCACGGATCGTCACCCCCATCTGCTCACCCGGCTTACAATCCGGTCCCTGATAAGAAAGCCCATAAGTTATCTTACGGTATTAACCCAGATTTCAAAATCTTAGGGACGGTTATGCGTAATCAACGACGTAAATTGTACCCAGATCTCTTTGAGGCTTTCCGTAAGTTTCTAGATAAGGCGGAAAATGACAACTACTACCTGTATTGTCATACATCCTACCCAGACTTGGGTTGGGATATCCCAGAACTGATTCTGCAGCACAATCTGTCTGCTCACGTTCTGTTCACATATATCTGCCCAGAGACCAAGAAACCCTTCCCATCTCTCTTTAAAGGTGCGGTTGCTCAGTCCCCATTCACTGGTAAGTGGGGTTCGACCCTGTCAAACGTTAAAAACGGTGTCTCCTATGAGGACTTGTCCAACATCATCAATCTGTTCGACCTCTACACGCAGTATGCTAATTGTGAGGGTTTTGGACTTCCGCAGGTTGAAGCCGCCGCATGTGGGGTTCCCGTTTGTGGCACTGATTATTCTGCTATGGAGTCTGTACTTCGTAAGTTAGAAGGGTTCACCCTGACGCCAGCCGCTCTTTATAAAGAGCTAGAAACTGGCTGTCTCAGGGCTGTGCCTGATAACGAATATTCCTCAGAAGTATTTCTTCATTTCTTTGAAAAGATGACGGATGAAGGTAGAGAAAAAATGGGCACAAAAACCCGTGAGAATTTCGAAAAGTACTATCAATGGGACATGAGCGGTAAGAAGTGGGAAGATATCTTTGATAGCTTTGAGGTAATACCCACCAAACAAACATGGGGGTCACCGCTCAAGCAACATAGACCAGTTCAAAAACTAAGCGATGAGCAGATATCCAACGTGGACGCTGGTCAGCTTGCTAAGTGGTTGATCATTGAAGCTCTCGGAGACCCTTCCAAACTCAATACTTTCTTCGAGTCACGTCTATGTAGGGATTTGACATACAAGTCGGCTACGGGGTCTACGGGGGGCATGTACTTCAACGAATCTTCGGCTGCTTTTGACGGTGCTAATCATCGTTCATCGTTTGATTTCAATATGGCCTACAATCAAATGGTGGCTCAGTGCGATAAGAGGAATAACTGGGAACAGAAGAGGGTCCAAGTTATGAAGCAAAAGGGGGTAATTCAATGAAAACCGTAGTGGTTACAGGGTGTGCTGGACTACTTGGTAGTCATTTCTCTCGTTATTTGATCAGACAAGGTTTTAGAGTTGTTGGTATTGACGACCTTAGCGGTGGGTATCCAGAATACTTACCTCAGGCTAACATAAAACAGTTTGAATTTTGGCCTATTGACCTATCTGACGTGGATGCTAAGGGATGTTTAAACAATATCTTTACTATGGAGAAAGATGTAGTAGCTTGTTATCACTTCGCTGCTTACGCTGCGGAGGGTCTATCACCCTTTATTCGCCACTTTAACTACTCCAACAACGTATTATCCAGTGCTAATGTAATAAACGCTTGTATTCAGAATAACGTTAAGATGATCTTCACCTCATCTATGGCGGTTTACGGTGCTCAAAAACCCCCATTCGTTGAAACTATGGCTCCACAACCCATTGACCCGTACGGTGTAGCTAAATACGCGGTAGAAATGGATATGAAGATAGCTGGAGATCAACATGGTCTTCGTTATTCCATTGTTAGACCACATAATATCATTGGTATCTACCAGAATATCTGGGACCGCTATAGGAATGTGGTGGGAATCTTTATACGACGTGCTCTTGAAGGTGAGCCGCT
>Ga0233413_10001045_pt1 | contig 12546 bp, 20 predicted proteins | sample Na_anoxic_6_MG_FD_189019 | JGI IMG/M metagenome (GOLD analysis project Ga0233413, IMG submission 189019) | Seawater microbial communities from Saanich Inlet, British Columbia, Canada - Na_anoxic_6_MG | ecosystem: Environmental > Aquatic > Marine > Inlet | place: Canada: British Columbia... | reverse complement strand
AGATCTACAAGAGTTGGGACTCAATGGGTGGCGCCGGTAAGGCGGTTCAGGTTTTGACATCGCAAGAAGCGGAAGAAGAGGACGAGGAAGACAAGGATGTTGAGGAGTAGCGATGCAAAACCTGGTGGAGATAATCACAGCGGTCGGTGGAGGCGGAGCCGTGTCGTCTCTTGCGACCTATTTTTCTGTTCGTCGGCGTCTCGGAACGCACTTGGAGGATAGTTACATGCGCAGGTTCGACGAGGCGATCAAGCGGCGCGAGGAGCGCATCGACAAGCTGGAGAAAGAGCTCGACAAGAATCGGCGCGAGACGCTCGAAGTCGTTCGCGAAGAGCGAGAGCAGTGTCGCAAAGAACTCCTCGAGCTTGAAGGTCGCTTGTCCGACAAGTGGGAGCGGCAGTTGACGGGCCAACTGAGGGCGTTGACTAGCCAAGAGATGGACGCTCACGACGAGGCTCCATGAGTGACGTTCTGCTGGGTGTTGGTATCGTGCTGTTGATGCTGATCTGGGTCGACCTCTTTTTGCACGAAGTTCCGATCGTGAGAAAGTTCCGGGGCTGGCTGGCGGGAGCGGCGACCCTGCTTTTGCTTCTGAGCCGGTTCGGGCGCCAAGGCGATGACGAGCCGGTGTCCTTCGGGCCTTCGACCGAATTGCCGCCTCCGCCTCCGTCACCGACAGAACGATTCACACACGAGGGCTCGATTGATGAAACTGAAGTCGAACGTGAGCGCGACGTGGCCAGTGCGGTCGACGTTGATCCTGATGATGATCTTGATCTTTTCCGTGCTGCTGCCGAGCGCGACGGCGTACTCTCAGGAGACGACGACGACTAGCTGCGAGGTCTGCCTTCGAGACCGGGGTCTACCGACCGGATTGACCGGTGACGATTGGCGAGCGTGCCGAGAGTATCAGACGTTGTACAGCCGCGAGAAGGAGCTCCACGACAAGACGATCTTGGACGCGAAGGCGTTTCGCTCGGAGCGAGACCGGTGCGTCGGAGAGGTCGAGCAGTTGCAGTTCCAAGTGCGCGCCCTTAAGATCGAACTTAGTTCGGAGCGGAGCTTGAGAGAAGTCGCCGTGAGCGATCTGAAGAGTAAGTGGCCGTGGTGGTCATGGTTTGGAATTGGAGCTGGACTGGGCGCTGGTGCTGTGGTTGCAACAGTGGTTCTTTTGCCTTAAGGAAGGGGTAATGGGAGAAAAGAAGAAAGAAGAGAAAGCGGTAAGTAAGAGGGTGGGAGGAAAGACCTGCATGCTTGAGACTAAGAGGGGCAGACATCAGGTCTACGAAGTGCTGATCAAAGCCATTCAGATGGGTCTGCATCCTGGTCCAGCTTGTAAGTATGCTGGCATCCACCGGGCCACCTATTATGCGTGGCTGCGCCTAGCCAAGCAGGAGCGAGAGAGAATTGATAACGGGTTAGCTCCCAAGGACGTGAGTGCTAAATACCTTGATTTTGCGAGGGCTATTGAGAAAGCAGAGGCTCAAGGCGAGCTATCAAGTGTTGCCAGGATTAGGACCATAGCAGCCGATGAGGATGTGGAGCCTAGAGTGCGGTTGCAGGCTGACACTTGGTTTTTGGAGCGCGCTTATCCTGAGCGCTGGGGTAAACGTCAGGCAATTGATGTTACCGGTGAGACTACCTTTAAGATTGTGTTCCCAGGTATGGATGCAGACAATAACAGTGATCAACTAGAACACGATGATGATGAAGTCATCGATGTGTAAGGAGATGTCATGACAGAGCAACTTGTTGAGAAAATGCTAGAGATATTAAGGGAAGCTAAGGTGGATGCATCTAAGTTTGACGAGGGCAATGGTGCTGCTGGTACGAGAGTGAGGAAGAGCTGCTTGGAAGTAGCGAAGATGGCGAAGATGCTCAGGCATCAAGTCCAAGACACAAAGAACTCTCGAAATTAGCCTAGTGCAGTCATAGGCTGCATTGGTGTCGGGTTTCTTATCAGACAAAAACAAAACATGATGAAGAACACCTGGCACCAATAGATCCTATGACCTACCTGCAACATGACATGTAGAAGCCGTTGCACGACTGTGGGTTGTGGTAGCATTGGTCACCGACAGCGCCGCAATCTCTTATGTCTTCCCATATATTGTCAGGCATGCAGGCTTGCACGATTTCCCCATCGCATCTCCAGTCGTCATACCCATAGCTACACATATGGTCACACCCCAGGAAGAACAGCGCTGTCATTAGAAGTGCTGGTTTCATTTTGTATCTCCGTTGCTGTGGTTGGTTTAGAAGAGTTGTTTTGATGGCATGGGTCGCTTGCCCAGCGCAGGGGTCGGTACTTCTGTTTCAGATCGCTCCAGTAGCACGTGAGGCGTTCGCCTCGGCAGTCGATGCGCGCACGCCAGACTCCGTCGGTGTGCAGGATCTCGTGGATGTCCTCGTTGCAACGAGCTTCGAACGGAGTTGTGATCGTTGCGCATCCTGCGATCAGTATGGCGATGATGGCTGGTTTCATTTCGTACTCCGTCGGTGTTTGTTTATGACGCGGTCGACGTAGTCCTTTTCGAAGTACGTCGGCGGGCGTCTCCAGTGCTTGAAGAACGTCTCGGCATAGACGTTCCAGAGTTCGTATCTTTCGGCGTGGGTAGTTGATCGACCGCAGAGGTGCCGGGAAATCCATTCGTCAAAGAGCGGGATCATCGTCTTGCCTCCGTGGCTTCAGGCTGGACAGGTAGTCGGTCCAGCGGTACAGGCGCCGGTTGTCCAGGTAGTTGGTCGTCTTGTCGTATTCAAACGCTTCTTCTTCGAACGGGTTCAGGCGGTACGCCTGACGGCCTGAGCGGTGCGTACAAAGTCCGATCAAGTAGAACACGAGGTACAGGAGCCACTGACCCACGAAGAGCAGTTCAAGCTGCTGTCGGTAGTGGATCGTTTCGTGTCTGCGCACGCGCTCGGACAACTCGCCCTTGCACCAGACGAAAGGGCCGAATGAGATGGCCCAGATGTCGATCGGTGCGAAGACCGAGAGGAACTTGGGCACGCGACTGTTCTCGATCATAAGCGGCTTCATTGTTTCTCCATGCGGCTGATCTCTTTGACTACCAGGTAGGCTACTTGGCTATCTCCGCGTTGTAACTGGTGAGTTCGGCATAGACTCCGGTTATAAACTCGATATGTTCCCACGCTGCATGGAGGCACTCAAGGCTTTGCATCGACACGTAATCGTAAAGCGGCGCGCTAGGTAGCGTCTCTCCAGCATATGAAAACTTACATTCGGCGGCGTGCCATACGAAAACGATGGTCCCGCCTATTTCTTGCGTTACCTTAATGTAACGCCTTAAAACGGGCGCGCCGCTAATTCTAGACACCCGAACCCCGACCCTGATCTCTGTTATGTTTAACAGTGGATGAATTTGTTTATTATAAAGCTCTTCAAGTTGCCTGGCTTTTCGTTCGATGTTCATGTCGATCATACTGTCTTCTCTCGGTTGTCGTCGTCTACATCGACATCGCTCTCGTCGAGAACCTGCACGAAGATGTGCGTGCCATCTCTCTTGGGGTCCAGGTGCAGAGTGGACCAGTGCTCGATAGCCTCACAGACCATCTCTCTGATCCGGTCATCGCCATTGCTATCGATCAGCGACTCTCCGTCTGGAACGTAAGCGTCCCAGTGAACGCGCACCGTGCCGCTGCACGTTGGGTCAATGGTGTTCTGCATCTCGTGCAGATTGCTGTATTTCATGTTCATTTCCTTTCGTTGGTTCGGCGTAGGTAGTCCCAGCCTTTGAGTGTGAGTTGCCATCCTTGACGCGGGTTGCCTTCGACGAGGCCCTTCTTTTGAAGTCTCTCCAGCGATCCGCGTGGCCGGAATGTTGGGCCGTCGTTTGTAAGCGGATCCATGGATCGCAGGACTGCAAGCTGAACCTCGGTGACGATCACGCCGCCTCCTTTCGTCTCAAAGATGATCTCTCGGTTTGTCGGCATGTTTGCCCATGCGTCCAATATCTTTTGTTTGTTTGTGCCCCTAAACTCTACTATCTCTACTTCTGCTTCTTCCCAATCCTCGGACATCTCTGCCCATTTGTTTACATGCCTCATGGCTGCCGATTTGCTTCTAAATATTGGAAGGGGAGAACTTTCAGGATCACCATCTCTAGGGTATGAAACGACATAGAATCTCATCTCTCTTCTCCATGAATATCCCACAGGCGGATGAGCTCTGCTGCCATTTGTTCTTTGAGTCCCGGCTTGGGGTCTTTTCCTATGGTTGCCACCTTGCCTCGGCGGTAGGCTAGAGCGTTCCTCAAGATGGCTTCAACGGTGGCTCTTTTGGGTGCAGGAGTTGGTTTGATTTTGATTTCTTGAGGTGTTTCAAAAATGATCTTAACCAAGACGCACCCCCATGTTGCAGTGTGATTCAACGTACCATTCTCTCATGGCATCAGATCCCCAACCTCGCACTCAAGTCCATTTGCCACTTTGCTAAGCGAAACGATGGTAAATGCGTGCTGCCCATTTTCCATGTAACTGATTTGAGTCTTAGAAAGGCCGCATATAGCTGCTAGGCCTCGTATGGTTAGTTTTGCTTCCTTTCTTTTATGGCGTATGTTTTTTCCGATGAGCGTCAATAGTAATGAAGCTTTCATGATTTTACCGTTGGTTGGTTGTAGGAGTGCTGCGCTGGACCTCCCTGGTCCTTTGTTCATCCTTGAATGCGCAGCACAATAATTAGAGCAGGTCTGGTGATTATTGCAATGGGTTGATTAAGGCTGATGGGGCTGCTCTCCCCAAAGTTGCATTAGGGTTTTGTAGGTTCCCCACTCCATTACGACCATTGGATTTTGGCGGTCTCGCTTCAAAAACAGCAGGTGGTTTTCTCCAAGCCACTTTTCAAGCGTTGTAAAGCCTTGTCCATTCTTCCGGGCTTTGACTTCACCCCTGAAATGGTCTGCTACTACGATATCACCAGGATAGCCTTCCATGGCGCCTGAAAGTGGAACCTTCCTAGCTACTATCCCGGCGTCGGTGTGCTTTTTGACGATTTCTCGTTCAACTCGCGCACCCTTATTTCTCGACATCTTTCCCATATCTCTATCCTTGTGTTTTCATGTTTTGTACCATGCATTTGCGTCTTGCTATGGCCGCGATGTTGTCTCTGTCTTCTGACGATTCGTCGAGAGACCATCCGTTTGGGCCAAATGCACGCACATGTGTAACGCCGTCTTGTTCAGTATGAATGAACAGAAGACAGTTTCCGATGTGTTCTTTAATGGGGCTAGATACTGTTTTCATTAGAATGTCTCCTCTTCTGGTTCGATGGTTTGGTATTGAGCACAGGCCTCGAATGATCCGCATGATTGCTTATGTAGAGTGCAAGTCCACTGAGCTCTCTTTGCGTAGTAACCCTTGTCACCTGGAATCATCATCGTAGCATGTCTGCACGTCCTACACTCAATCTTGGCAGGTTGAGCGGAGTGACAGATGCCCTGATAGTCACAGTAACGGCATTCGAATTCTGAGGGATTCTGGTGCAGTCTTTCTGGCGGATTAACGGCCCGTGCGATCTCCATCGCTCTCGCCCTGATACGGTTGTACCAAGCAGGATCGAATTCAATTTGCTCAGTATGAACCTGATCTGTATCGGTGTTGATGCAGACATAGAGTGCATCGACGACGGGCTTTTCAAGTCCCCACTTCTCGTAGTGAGCCTGTGAGAAGCCCATGTAGGCTTGCATTTGGGCGTAGTGAGTTGGTTGCGTCTTCTTACACCCAAGACGCTTGGCACGCCACCAACGGCCCTCTAGCTTGCCTTTCGATTTGTTCTTACATGGTTCTCCGTCTGGCCCTTGCTTGTACTTGGCCGAGACCATCGCTTTGACTTCGAGAAGGTGCCAGGAATCCAGTTCATGACCTCTGACAAAGCCATCGACATGGCCACGGAAAAGGCCGCCATACTCCTCGGCGGCATATTGTTTTTTGTTGTTCTTGGCACGTGGGTTTTCACATCGAACTTCATAACCAGCCTCGACTAGCCACTCGATGAGTCTTGTCTCGTAGTGATCACCCGATTCGAAGCGGCGCAGAATGCGAGCCGGAAACTCGATGTCCTTTGATCCTCGAAAGCCGTACCAAAGTGCTCTTGTACATGCGGAGCCGATGATGCTGGCTCCGATGTAGGTTCGAGAACCTGAGTTGCGTTCTTTTAACTGCACCTGATCAATGCGTTCTTCAACTTTCATAGTGTTGCCGGATTGACTGGGAGCACCTTGCGATTCGAACTCTTACGCAGGTCAAGGTGCTCCCGTCTTCTCCGCCTCCCATTGGTTACTAAAACGGGACATCGCTATCGTTAAAGGACTGAGATGGGGGGGCGCTGGTGCTGCCGTTTGAATGTTTCTTAGCTCGCCCAATCACGCTCTTTGGATCGTAGCCTTCGCTTTTCTCGGTCTTGAATCGAACATCTAGTTGCTTTCCTACTAGCTGCGAGAATTCAGACCGGCTAGTAGGCGTGCTGTTGATTCCGACTGCGGCCAGTATTTCGCAGAGCTTTTCTCTTCCGATTCTTTCTGCTGTTTCAGATGTGTGCTTGATGAGCATTTGATCGAACACTACCCGGCCTGCATGCGATGGCCCGAATACGTCAAAGCGAATTTTGACCATCCACCCCTTTCCATTCTTTGTTTGGGCCAGGTCGCAGCCGTGGATTGAGACCTGGAACCACTTGTCTGTTGGCAGCGGCCCAAAGTCGTTGTCCTGTGATTGTTGTGCGCTGTACTCTTCTACTTTGATTTCTTTCAAGAATTCTAGATCTTCCATGCTTCCTCCTGTTAGTTGGCTGATTTGCCATTTGTTATCTTGTCCTGAATGTAGGACAGGCTTGCTTTCTCCATTAGGTCGAGTGCTCCCGACCGGTCTTTTGCGTCGTAGTATCCATCGTTGGATGTTTGCAGGTATCGAACGATCTTGCCTTCGTCATCCTTTGCGACTCGCATGGCGAAGACCTCATCGAACATGTATGGGAGCCCCATACCCAGTTGGCGTCCTGGCATCATTGGAGCGTAGACCAAGCTTCCATCGTTTTCGATGCGCGATTGCTTGGCACTCATGTAGACATTCATAGGCAAGTTCCTGAAGCCTCGAATCAGCTTGAACATCACATCTGCAAGTTCAGCATAGGCCTTGCGTCCGTCTGTAGTTTTTGCCTTCTCACCGGAAAGACAGACTTCTGCAATCTCACTCAGCGAGTCCAAACACACCCATGTGTATTTGTGGTCTCCATCCAAAAGGTAGCTGTAGGCCTCTCTTAGCTTTCCAAAGTTGTCGACCTCAATGCAGTCAATGTCATAGTCTCGAAGCGAGAGTAGACCTGCCTCTGCACTGAGTATCAGTGTGTTTTCAAGATCTCCAGTTGTTGCGCATAAGCGCGTTTTCCCAGCACCTGCTGGCCCATGCACAATGACCTTTAAGCCGTGTGCAATGGCAGCGGTGCTTGTCTTTGTAATCTCCATTTTGACTCCTGGGTAAGGGTGGTTATACAGGTGCGTCGCCACCGAATAGCTTGATGATTGCCATCATTGGCACCATCATGGCGGCTGACATCATCATTCCAACAATGAAAAGGATAAACACTGCAGGGATGCTCGCTAACGAGATCTTCACCAACAGCTTAACCAAATCCCAAAACGGAATGGTCATCCCCTTAACTACAACTCCAGTTTGACTGTGCTCGTTCACTCTCTACCTCCTTTGGTTGATCGAGTTTGTATCGAGCCCGCTGTAAACGGACAATTATGATAGATCTGATTTTGTGTTTTGACAATATAAATTTCCTCGATTAGGTTAAGCTGGTCTTAACAACCAAGGAGGATAGAACGATGACATCAAGAGAAGCAAAACGTGCAGAGGCTGCTTTGGCCCTTGCCATTAGCCGGATTGGCGGTGCAAGTGCCCTTGCTAGGGAGCTCAAGATCTCGAAGGCTGCTGTATCTCAGTGGATAGTTTGTCCGATCGCACGAGTGTCGGACGTGGAGTCAATCTGTGGAATTGATAGATCGGACTTACGTCCTGACTACTACCAGGAGTCTAAATGATGCCGGCAGCAATAGAGGATATCCCAGCAGCGATAGAGGAGTTAAAAGGCACCGACCAGTGGGTTGCTTGGACTCGTGACAAGATTCCAATCTCACCCAGGGGCATGCCGGCATCTAGCACAGACCCTGAGACGTGGGGAACCTGTGATGATGCCAAATGGATTCGCCGCGTTCAGGGTCTTCCTGGTGTCGGGTTTGTGGTGACAGATGACGACCCATACGTGTGCATTGACCTCGACAAAGCGGTCGACATAGAGACGGAAGAAGTTAAGCCGTGGGCGAAATCTATAATGGATCGCTTTAACTCTTACACCGAGTACTCACCGGGTGGATTGGGGGTACATATTTGGCTCCGAGGTTCTATCCCTCGAAGTGGTGCTAGGACGGACTATGGCATTGAAGTCTACAAGTCTCGTCGGTACATGACTGTGACTGGTCGAATGATAGACTCGTATCCTGAGTCTATCGAGGATTGTTCTGAGGAGTTGCTTACGTGGTATCGCGAGGTCTTTGAGCAGGAGGAAGAGATTCGTTCTGAGCGCAAGATCACCTATGCCAGTGCTAGTGATTGGGACGATGTAGACGAGTGGCTTTCTGAAGCGATGAGCTACATCAACTCCAGTTGTGGTTATCATCAGTGGATACGTGTTGCCTTGAGCCTGAAGGGTGAATTGTGCGAAGGCGGTCTAAAGTATTGGGATACATGGAGTCAGACATCTGATAAGTACCCAGGCTATGATATCGTCAGGCGCAAGTGGGATAAGCTTGACCCGTCTGGCGAAGTTGGCATTGCCACCGTTGTTTGGTTGGCTGAGCGCGGTGGATTCGAGCTAGCCAAGCATCGTCACAAGCTCCCTCCTGGTTTTGAGCATGGTTGGGATGCTCTATTTGAGGATGCTGAAGACGATCCCTTGGCCTTCGGTCTTGAGTTAGAGATTGTGGATCTAGTCGATGCATATCTTGATGATTCTCCTTTTGAGGATGATTTGATTGCGCCTGGCGTGTTGGGTCCAGGTGACTTGTGTTTGTTGTTTGGTCCACCCAAGTCGATGAAGAGTCTGCTGTGTTTGGACATCTTTCGTCAGATGGCGATGGGCAGGCCCTGGATGGAGCTGGAGCCATCTCGACCTCTTAACATCTTCTACATGCAGTTCGAGAATAAGGCTGACCAGATGCGCCAGCGCATTCAGATGGCTCCCCTTAACAAGGCGGAGTTAGAGTTGTTGCGAGGTCGTTTTCACTTCACACATCGCTTCACTCCTCGTCTCAACGCTAGTTTCGTTCACAACTGCGCTGAACGCATCCTCACTCTGTATGAAGATAACTTGGACGTCCTGGTGATCGACCCGATGGCCAACATATTTAATGCGGATAGCGAGAACGACAATGCTCAGATGATCAAGTTTCTGGCGGAGATTAAGATCTTGCGAAACACCATCAACCCCAAGTGTGCCATCGTTTTGGTTCACCATTCGGGCAAGATGGGGCGTGACGATCGCCAGGCTGAACCATTCAATGCGTTTCGCGGAGCCAGCGCCCTTCGAGGCTCTTATGACAGCGGCATCTACCTAGACACCATTTCGAATGATCGACGCAAGCTGTGGTTTGAGTTGCGCAATGGGCCATCGCTTCCAAACCGCATTTTGGAATTCTGTAACGGTCGCTTTGTAACTTCCGAGCGTTCAGCGGCGGTAGATGATGTGCCTTTCGATCCTGTCTTGGAGACCATTTTGGATGAGGCAGCTAGTGGCACTTACTACACACCTACTTCTTTCTCTCAACGCTTTGGTGGAGAGATCGGAAGTAGTGAGGGAACCCTTCGAAAGACCTTGAGTCAGTATTCTGCCAAGGACATCATTCGGTTCCATACTGGAGAGGATCTCGATGGCTATGGTGAGGTTCATCACCGTGCTCTTGGATACATCTGTTTACGCGAGATGAGCCTCGTTCCAAACCGACGTAAAAACCCCTCCGATGGAACCCTAATTCCATGCTCAGGATGGGCTCATTAAAAGTTTAATGCGATACTTTAAGGTTTGAAAGAAATCTAAAGAATTCCCATTAACTATCAAGGTGTTGTCTTTTGATCGTATACGGAATTTTCCGAAAAGTGAATAACGAAAGAAAAGCCCTTTGTTTTCAATGGGTTGTTTTTGATTCGTCAAAGAAAGTGCGGATCAAAAAGAAACCTCAATGATTTCAATGGGTTGTTTTTTGATCGTATACGGAATCGTCGGCGCGAAAGAATTAAACAATGATTCCAACTACTTACACACCATTTTTATTGCGCCAAAACCCCCACCCCCTAAAGGGGGTGGTTTTGGGGGGCTTCAGGCCCCCCTTAAAATCACCCTTTAGAGTCCCGGCGGGTTCGTGATTTTTTTTTGCGATCAATAAAGCCGATTGACGCCCTAAATGAGGGTAGTATTCTGGGTGCATCTCGGTCGCTTTTTTGGTTGAGCGCGAAAGTGCGAAGTCGGAGCCTCCGTTGCGACTTTGCAGCCGGGATATTCAACCAATGGAGGCAGAATGAATTTCGAAGACTACCAAACCCGTGCCATGTCGACCGCCATCTATCCAAATCGTGGCAACAACCTCGTCTACCCAGTCTTAGGTCTAAATGGTGAAGCTGGAGAGATTGCGGAGAAACTAAAGAAGATCATCCGAGATTCTGGCGGAGAGCTCTCTCCTGAGAGCCGTAAGGCCATGTCTAAGGAGCTTGGTGACATTCTGTGGTACGTCGCAGCGTGTTGTGACGAGCTTGGCGTTAGAATGGATTCTGTGGCTTCAGCCAATATTGCCAAGCTAGCCTCTCGAAAGGAGCGTGGTCAGCTCAGTGGATCAGGAGACAACCGATGATAGACCGACGCACCTTCAACACGGAAATGGTGAGCACCTCCAACCTTTCTCCCAACCCATGGAATCCCAATGAGATGACGGATTTCATGTTCGAGCGAGAAAAGGAATCCATTCGCAAGTTCGGCTTCCTAGACCCAATCACCGTCCGAGAGACGGCGGAGGGACTACAGATCGTAGATGGTGAACACCGCTGGAAGGCAGCCAAAGAGTTAGGCTACCTAGAGTTGCCCATCGTCAATCTAGGCTCCATCACCAAGGCCAAGGCCCAGGCCCTAACCGAGGCACTAAACAACCTGAGAGGCGAGCACAACCCTGAAAAGGAAGCCATCATGCTCTCCGAGCTCCTAACGGCGGAGCCCGACCTGCGCTCCATCCTTCCCTACGAAGAGTCCGATCTAGCTTCCATCCTAGCCAACCTAGAGGAGCCAGACATATCCTCAATGGGGGAGGCGGTGCTGTCTTCCGACGAGTGGTACACGCCGATGGAGTACATCGAGGCAGTCCGCGATCTCTACGGTGGCACAATCGACCTCGACCCAGCCTCCAACGAAGAGGCACAAAAGATCGTCCAAGCCACCACCTACTACACCAAGGATGACGACGGCCTAAACCATGATTGGTATGGAAAGAAAGTCTTCCTAAACCCGCCTTTCTCTCAGCCCTTGATTCAGATGTTCATCCAGAAGGCCATCGAGACCTACGACGACTCCCCATCTACTCAGATTGTAGTCATCGTAAACAACGCCACCGACACCGAGTGGTTTCACGAGTTACTCTCGAATGGACCGTGCTGTCTTACGAGGGGGCGTATTCAGTTTTGGCGCCCAGGCGAGCACAGTACCGCCAACCGCCAGGGCCAGGCCATATTTTACCTAGGCGCCAACCCCACTGCCTTCACCCGAATCTTCTCCACCTTCGGCACCGTAATCACCCTATCCTAATCTTGTATCACTCTCGCTGTGATCTACACATTGCGTAGGCACGCTCAATCTGATACCGTCCTCAAGTCTAGCGCTTGTTCCGAAAGACCAAGTGCTGTGGTTGAACACCCAAACGAAACTCTCGAAAGGAGGCTCCATGCGACAGTACTCTCACTTCTTCTCCGTCCTCTATGATGAACCAGGCCCAGTTGGCAATCTTGGCCGAGGCACCCACTATTCCGTGATTCGCGCATTGAGGCCGCGAAATCTAGGCTCCCACTTTTTCAACATGGTGGAGATCGCCCAAGACATCGTAGAAAGTCGCGACATGGCTCGGGACATGGACCGGGACCGCGCATACCGTAAGTTCTTCGATATCTATCGGCGCATCGGCAATTCCGATAGGGAGCTCAACACAAAGGCTAATTTCAGGGCCGAATTCCTTCGCCTGACCGACTTTAGTGAAGAAGCTATTGATGAAGGCATCGCCGCTATCGACGCCCAGAACCTTCCCCGAGACTTTATCGAAGACGCCTGGACCGGCTGGATGCAGAGGCATTCCCATTACTCCGACGAGCCTCGAATAGACTTCCATGATATGGCCATCATTTGGGATGAAGACCACGACACCCGCGTCATAACCGCCATCGAGCTAATGATCAGAAGTGGTTTGCACGCCTACGACATCCGGTTCATGGGAGAGAGAA
>Ga0233413_10001042_pt1 | contig 12565 bp, 11 predicted proteins | sample Na_anoxic_6_MG_FD_189019 | JGI IMG/M metagenome (GOLD analysis project Ga0233413, IMG submission 189019) | Seawater microbial communities from Saanich Inlet, British Columbia, Canada - Na_anoxic_6_MG | ecosystem: Environmental > Aquatic > Marine > Inlet | place: Canada: British Columbia... | reverse complement strand
ACCTTGGCGATTGTCGGCACGCCCTCAACGACAGAGGCGGCATTGCCTTCGGCGATATACCCCGAGGTGGCGATTGCACCCTGTGCCACGGCATAGACGGCACCATCTGCACCGGTCAGCGGCGTCACCAGCAATGTACCGCCCCGCAGACTGGTGGCATCCCCCAAGGAAGACACCGTAATATCAATAGGAGAGCCAAGCCGCGCGAAAGGTGGCAGTTTGGCGGTCACCATGACGGCGGCGGTGTTCTTGGTCTTGAGCTCACCACCATCCAGATTGGCCACGCCCAGCCGTTCCAGCATGCCGCGAATGGATTCACGTGTGAACGGGCTTGAGTTCAGCTTGTCACCGGTTCCCAGCAGGCCAACAACCAAACCATAACCAATCAGATGGTTTTCCCGCACCCCTTCAAAGTTCGCAATGTCCTTGATGCGGACATCCGCATAGGCACCCAGCGGGATCACCGCGACCGCAACAGCAAGGGTGCATTTCCTGAGCCAGGATATGAGCAACCGTGACATCATCTCATTCTCCTTGCCGTCCGCGCAGGAACCGGTTCAGGCTGCAAGGACAGGCATCAACAGTTCCGGTGATTGGAAGAGTGTTCATGACTGGAAAAATTAAACCATGATTTAATTATTGTAAAGCGTATCTTTACTTGGTAGCTATCAAGGATAAACAGGGGCAAAGGTTGACAAACATATGAAAGTATATGTTTTCGAGCAGCAGCAAAAACGGCGTACGGGTTTGGCCAGCGAGCTGCATAATGCGGGCATCGATCCTCAATTTGTTTCCATTGATTTCTTTGAAACGGGGCTGAATGCATTGACCCAACCGGGGCACGAAACCCGTGCGATCCTGTTGGGTGAATGCGACGAAGTGCGCGACTACATCCGAACAATCAGAAAAGCGAAATGCGTCAATCCGATCATCGTGTTCCGGAATTTCCGTAATGCGCGGGACACGTCTGACTTGCTGGATCTTGGTGCAGACGATGTGATGGTCAGCCCGATCCGGGGCACCGAGGTGTTGTCGCGCGTCAATTCAGTGATCCGCAGGCTGTATGGCCATGCGGCAGACAGCGTGGTGATGGGCGAACTGACTGCCTATTTTGACGGACGTGACCCCGTGATCTCTGGCAGCCGCATCAAACTGTCCAAACGCGAACATTCCGTGTTTCAGCACCTTGCGCTGAATTCCAACAAGGTGATCTCCAAGGACGCGATTTACGATGCTGTCTATGGGTCCAGCATTGATCAACCCTTTGACAAGGTGATCGACGTTTATATCTGCAAGCTGCGCAAGAAGATCGCATCGGCATCAGCGAGCGGCTGGCAGTATATCGAGACGGTTCAGGGCAGGGGCTACCGGCTGAGCCTGCCAGAAACGGTATCGCGCGCCAGCTGATCAGCGCAGGAAGTTCAGAATCGACAGACCCGACAGCCGGGAAGAGACCTGGTAACTCGCTTCGAGCTGGTTTTCCAACGTGGTCATCCGGGTGATCGCCTCATAGGGGTCAACAGATTCATACCCCGAGATCTGGGTGCGCTGTACCAGCGAAATATCTGTCAGCTGGTTCTGGGTCGTTTGAACAACCTGCTGGTTGAACCCGACCCTGGCAGAGGCATCCAACATCCCCACCTGGGCATTGGACAGCGCGCTTACCACGCGGTCCATATAGGTGGCATAGGCGGTCTCATCCATCTGGCTGACATCGGTGACTGCCAACATCGCCAGCCCCTTGTAGGCATCTACAAAAGCGGCGTCATTGGCGCGCACGCCGTATATCACTTCCTGGCCCACATTGACCCAGGCGGTGACCTGTGCCGTGGGCTGTCCGGCACCATCTATCGCAGGCGATCCATTGTAAAAGGTCGCTTCAAAGTTGCGGTTTGGATCAACTCCATCGTTGGACGCAAAGGCCAGATCCAGTTGATCTGCAATGGCAGTGGCCGATGCCGCATCCGTGGGACCACCCCCAAAGATCGAGGATACCGCATCTTCCGGGCTTAGCCCCGTCAGGGCATTGGTGTCGGACCAGCGCAGCAGGGGGTTTGTGTCAGATTCCAAACCGGCAAACAGGTGATCGCCGTTGTAGCTGGTGTTCATCGTCGCAACGAGACTTTCCAGCGCCTCGCGCGCTTCGCGTTGCAGCACTTCGGCGCCGTTTGACGGGCGGCTGGCGTTCAGGGTTGCGGATTCCAGCACCGCCTGAACACGCATCCTTGAGGCATCGATGGATGTGATCATCGCCTCCAGCTTGTTGCCCAGGACATCATTGGCCATCATATGCGTCTGCGTCACGGATTCCCGCCCGCGCAGTTTCATCACCGAAGCCGACCGCGCGCCCAGATCCGCATAGATATCAGCCTTGCGCCCGGTCGACACTTCTTGCCCGGCTTTTTGCAATTCAAATGTCGTACGCTGTACGTTCTGACGGTTGAACATACTGAACTGAAAGCTTGAAATTCCGCCAACACCCCATGTCATGTCATGTTCCTCACACTGCTGCGATCAAGGCGTCGATCATTTCCGAAACGGTTGTCAAAACCCTTGAATTGGCGGCAAAGCTTTGCTCGATCAACAAAAGGCGCTGCATTTCATCATCGATGCTGACGCCTTCCGCATTGTTTCTTGCGCCATTGACGACCTCTGCGGCTGAATTGGCCGCGTTATAATTGTTTTCGGCGCGCGCACGTTCCGTGGCCTGCGCGGTCACCATTTCAGCCGCAAAATCCCGAACGGTCACAAAACCCGGAATACCCGATGCCGAAGACGCCCCGACAGGTGTGCCAAGCGCCGCGACAAACGCGCCGATCTGGGATGAATCCGCCGCCGCACCGGGGGCAGAGACACCCAGTCCGTCACGGATGCGCCAGACCTCGGCATCGCCATTCAGGGTCACCTTTTCGTTGACATGCAGTCTGCTGGCCAGACCCGTCAGATTGGCCGGATCATAGGCTGACCCATTGTCAGTGAACAGGCCCGGCTGACCGGCAGCCAAGGAACTGTCGGCACCTTCAAAGGCTTGGATCAGCCCGCGTGCATATTCATCAAGCTGGGCGTTAAACTGCGGCAAAACGCGGCGTTTCAGTTCCACAAGGCCGACAAGGCTGCCGTGCTCCAATCCGCGCACCCCGTCCTTGAACGGCGTGATATCCTGCGCGCCCGCCATCAGGGTGCCATCGCCGGCGGTAAAGGTCACATCCTGAACCAGATCGCCCTCAAGCAATGCTGCGCCGCCGACTGTGTAGATGCTGACAGATCCGTTGGCCGAAACCGTCACGCGGGTATCCACAACACTGGCCACCTGATCCAGCAGGTTGTCGATCTTTTCCTTGAACTGGGCCCATTCAATGGTGCCCTGTCCTATATCAAGCTGTTTGGTGTTCAGTTCACGCAAGGCATAAAGCGATTGGTTCAGATCCGCGACTTCATAGCGGATTTCCATGTCAACTTCGCTAAGCGTGGTGCCCAGTGTTGTTGCCGCACCCCGCACGGCCAATGCCAGATCCTCGGCGGCCAGAACCGCGCCGGTTTGCGCGCCATTGGACGACGGCATGTTGATCAGCGTTGTCAGGCTGTTCTGGAATGCATTGAACTTATCCGAAGGGGACGTGCCATCGCCAGGCTGCCCCAGATAGGCCGTATAGCTGCGCAACCCTTCGTGAAGCGCCTGATAGCGGGCCATTTTGCCGCTCTCAAGCCGCGACATGCGCTGCAGGGATTCATTCACCTCGCGCCGGACATCCTTGACGATCGAACCGGTCTGGTCCGTCCCGGTTGTCACCACATTACCCGAACGCCGGACATAGCCCGGCGTCATCGCGTTTGACACGTTGTCAGCCGCAATACGTGATAGGGTCTGCGAGGTCCGCAGGCCCGAGGATGCTGAATTAATTGCCCCTGTCAGACTCATGTCTTACTCCGGCATCAGTTGGTTTAACGCTTCAGTCTGGCTGTTTCATCCAGCAGTTCGTCAACGGTGGTGATCACCTTTGCATTGGTTGTAAACGCCCTTTGCGCCTTGATCAGATCCGTCATCTCTTGGGCGATATCGACGTTCGCTGCTTCCAGCGCCCCAGAGATGACCGAACCCACGGTAGAAGAATTTGCCACCAGCGCCGTGAAAGAGCCGGTTTCACCTGTCAGAGCATAGGCGTTACCCTTGACGCGCATCAAGCCATTGGGGTTGTCCACAACACCCAAAGGTATCTCGTACAAGGCGCGCCGCATGCCGTTGTCAAAGACACCAAACAAGACGCCATCCTCGGAAATTTCGCTGCGCACCAACTCACCTGGGTTTGAACCGTCACGTTCGAACGACAGGCTGAAGTCACCGGCAAACTGTGTGATCCCTTTAAAGGATCCGGGTGCGCCCAAGTTTACATCAAGGGTCTGGGGCGTGACGCCATTGTCGAGGGTCAGCGTCACAATACCCGTGGCTGCATCAACCGCGAAGGCGGCCGGGGCCACCGCGACAGATGTGGCGCCAGAATAGGTAAGAGGTGATCCTGCTTGTGGTCCGGAATCGTTAAATTCCACAGAAACCGTTCCCATCGGTCCGCCAGACTGATCGCTGATTTCCAGATCCCACACATTTGAAGTGGTCGTCGGCGTCCAGGAAAAGCTGAGCCTTTCACTGGCACCCAGCGCTGTGAAATATTCCGATGAGGTGACGAACGGCACGCCCGCAACCGCCAGCCCGGTATCATGCGAGGGCAGGTTTCCGGACGCGGTGACCAATGTGCTGATGCCCGCAGAGATAGTGAGATTGCCGGTGTTCACCGTTTCCATCTGGTCAAATGGACTGCGGTCAACAGGGCCCGTCGTCCCGTCAGCGCCCATGGAATAGCCCGCCAGGTAATACCCGGCCGCATTTTTCAGATTACCGTTCTGATCCGGCAAGAACGAACCGGCGCGGGTCAGGAAAAAGTTGGTCGCTACAGTTTCGTTGGGGTTTACCGATACGACGAAGAAACCGTTTCCGCCAATTGCCAGATCGGTTGCGGAATTCGTGGAAATCAAGCCGCCGGCAGTAGAAATATCAATTTCATCCATAGCCGCTACAGATAATACACCTTCTGCGTTGCCGCCCGATGCAGTGGTTGTCACCATATGGTTAAACCCACGACGATAGCCGACCGTGTTCGCGTTGGCGATGTTTTCAGAAATGCTTCCAACGACTATGGAGTTCGCCCGAAGGCCACTCACACCAGTCTGGAGCGCACTTGAAATGCTCATGATCTTGCCTCTTTTTTTGTTTTTATATTCTTGCTTCAATCTTCTACTTACACGAGTTGGTTTTAAGGAAGGTTAAAGAAAGTTAATTTATTTTTACTTTTGAACTTGTTGCGGCAAAAAAGTCATGTGGTTTTAGGGGTCTTGTCTTGTGTTCTGGATGGATCGAAACGCATCATCTAGACTTTGAAGCCGGTCAGCGGCCTTGTCAGCGCGCAGCGGCAGCAGGGCAGGACCTGGATTTTCAAAGCTTTCTGCCATATCTATCAATGACTTAGACTCTGTGAGCTGTGGAAATGCCCGGGCGACGCGGGCTATTGTTGTACTATCCTGTGCCCTATGAGCAGAAATCAGAAGATGTGTGGCGTCCTGCAAGGAAAACTCCGAAGGATAGCCTTCCCAAAGGCGCAAATATACAGCAGTAGAGCGCGGCCAGTTTTGTTCTTGGGTCAGGGCCTTGGCCAAATCACGCAGGTGTTCGGCTGTTGGGTCTGCAACAAACGTGTCCAAAAGCGCGGGCCGGTCGTCCAGATCTGCCAGAATGCTGGCCTTGAGGGCGTTGTACTTTGCACGGTCCACAGTTGCGGTCTGCTTGTCCATCGTCTCCAGCGTCTTGCGTGCCTCGGCATACAGCCCCGCCCGCCTTTGCGCCTTGGCCAGCTTGATATGCAGTTCGGCAAACTGTTCTTTCTGTGCGGTGCTTAGCGGGGTCTCTTGCTCTTCCAGCATCTGGATCGCCCGGCGGTATTCGCTCTCGGCAAGGTCGGTTGAACCCAAATCCAGCACATAGTCACCCAGCGCCTCTGTATGGCCCACAAATTCAGGGAAATACCGGAAAAACGGCAGCAGACGCAGGTGCAATTCGATCCAGTCAGACAGCGGATAGCTGCCTTCTTCACCTTGGCCATAGACACGTTGCAACAGTTCGATCGACTGGGATCTCGCCATTTCCGCTTCATTGGTAGAGGGAAAGCGCGACATGATCTTGACCAGCGTCAGCAGTTCCTCAACGGGGTTTTCGATGCCTTGATACACCCGGGCCGTCCGTTTGAGGATTTCCAGCTCGTATTGATTGCCACGCCATGCCTCTGCGCCCTCTCTCAGAACACTTTGTGCCGCCAAAAGCGCGCCTTGCCCGCCATCACTCAGCGACATGTCCGCGATGGCCAAACGGGCCCGGGCGGCATATTGGTCCCAGCCCTGGGCCGCCATAAAATACGATTCAAGCGCGGTGGACTCATTCCCGCGCCGCTGCTGCGCGCGGCCCCGCAGGAAATGACCCATAGGAGAAACGGCCAGGTCAGGCAGTTCATCCAGCAGCTGCAATGCCGCATCCGCATAGGCCTCGTGCCCCAGTTCAATCGCAGCTTCGGCAAAGACCGGCAACATTTTCCGCAAGACGGCCCTGGACTGCCCCCCCAAACCGGCAAAGCTGGATTTGATATTCTCGTTCAACTGCTGGACATCCGCATTGGCGATGGCCTGCAGGCTGGTCCAAAAAGCACGGTCAGGCCGTTCCGCTGTGTTGAGCGGGGATGTGTCAAACTCTGCGACGGGCTGGCCAAACAGCAAATCGACCGCATCCGTCAATGCGCGGTGGCGCTGGGTCTGGCGTTCATTTTCCGGCGTAATTTCGCTCAGGGCTGATCTTGCTTCGGTCAGCAGCATATGGGTCAGATATAATTCTGCCGCATCCAGAAGAACAGTCGTCTTGACGGCACCATGGGCCTCGCTCAGGTCAAGAATGACTTGGGTCATATCCTCATAAAATGTGGCCGTTGCCCAGTGTTGCAGATCCATTTCACTGCGCCAGCCTTCGGCGCGTACAGGTACCGTAGCGGCGGCGGCCTGCCGCGCTTCGGCTGTCGTTGACAGCACCGGCCCCGCCAGTAGGGCAAAGATTATAAGTGAAACTGAAAAACTTGGCTTTTCCACTGGACCTTTTGTTCTTGTTAAACAGATTAAAACTTGCCTTAACCTTGTATTTGTGAAATTTTGTTTTTGCAACAGACTGCCATCTGAATGATTAACCTCGGCACCTGCTCCGCCGGTGGAGACCAAAATGACCAACATCAGCTATGTTTCGCTTTCACAGGCCGCCGCGCTTGAGCGTAACATGAACATGACCGCACATAATTTGGCAAACGCCAATACCTCTGGGTACAAGGCGATGAATGCGGTGTTTGAAAGCTATGAGGATGCATCGGCCACGAATGGCATCAGCTATGTTATCGACAAGGGCACCTATCTGGACCTGTCCAAAGGCACCATGATGCCAACCGGCAACCCATTGGATATCGCAATCGCGGGCGATGGCTGGATGTCTTTTCAGCTAGAAAACGGCGGCACAGGCTATAGCCGTCATGGCCGCCTGGTTGTTGACGTTGATGGGGTGGTCAAGACCGCAGGCGGACGGCCACTGCTGGATGCGGGCGGTGGGCCGGTTGCCCTGCCAGAGGATATTGGCCAGGACGTTGTTATCACGGCTGGCGGCACGATCACCGATCAACAGGGTGCCGTGCTGGGCAACGTTGGCGTTTTCACAATCGAGCAGGGGGCGCGCATGATGCCTCTGGGTGGCGGCATGTATCAACTCCCTGAAAATGCCGCCGCCCCACAACCTTCCTTGGAACCCAAGGTGAAACAGGGCTTTGTTGAAAACAGCAACGTTCAGGCCGTGCTTGAGATGACGCGCCTGATCGACATTCAGCGAGCCTATGAGAACTCGGTCAAACTAATGAACCAGGACAACGATCTGACCCAGACCGCGATACAGCGGCTGGGTCGCGTTTAAGAACCGGCAGATAGGAACAGGACATGAAAGCACTCGGCATTGCTGCAACCGGCATGTTGGCCCAACAGACCAACGTGGACGTCATTGCAAACAATATCGCCAACGCAAACACCACCGGCTTCAAAAGCGGGCGTGCGGCGTTCCAGGACCTGATCTATCAAAGCGCGCGATCTGCCGGCGCGCTGACCTCAGAGGAAGGTACCGCGCGGCCCGTCGGTTCTGATGTGGGTCTTGGCGTGCAATCTGCCGGTGTGATCCGTCACAACACCCAAGGCGGCTTGATCCAGACCGAAAACCAGATGGACCTGGCCATTGATGGCAAGGGGTATTTCATCGTCAACCGCCCCGATGGGTCACAGGCCTATACCCGCGATGGCAACTTTCAGCTAAGCGCCGAAGGTCAGCTGGTCACGCTGAACGGCTACGAAGTGGAACCTGCGATTGTCGTTCCCGAACTGACCCGCCAGGTTGAGATCAACCAGTTCGGCGTTGTCATGGCCTATGTTGAAAATGATCCAGCCCCGATTGAACTGGGCCAGTTGACCTTTGCCACATTCATCAACGAGGCGGGCATGAAACCCGTGGGCGACAACCTGCTTGAGGCCACGCCCGCATCCGGCGAACCGGTAGAGGGCACACCGGGCGACCCCGGTGTCGGCATCACCCGGCAGGGGTATCTTGAGAATTCGAACGTCAACATCATCCAGCAGATCACCGATCTGATCTCGGCTCAGCGGGCCTATGAAATGAACTCAAAGGCCATTGAAACCGCCGATCAGATGATGACCACCACCAACCAGATCAAGTAGAAAGGCCCCCCATGACCCGCCGCCCTGCCAGAGTGCTGACCTTGCTGCCTGCCTTGATGGCCGCCCTGTTGCTGTTTGCGCAACCGGTCTGGGCCAGCACGGCCATGGTCACCGATCTGATCGAAGAACGTGCGCTGGCCGAACTGGGTCGGGTGATGCCAGAAAATGGCCGCATCGACATTCGTATGGGCGACGGTGCCATCCGCGAGGGCGAATTCATCCAGGAATTCTGGATCGACCCGGACAGTGGCCAGTTTATTGCAAACGTGGTGACGGAATACGGCGAAACACAGCGGGTCTGGGGTTTGGCTGTAATGACAATAGAGGTGCCTGTGCCCGCACGGCGGATGCTACCCGATGAGATTGTTCAGGTTTCCGATCTGACCATGGTTGAGATGCCAATGCAGCGTCTTGGCGCTTTTGCCATTCATTCCGCCGATGATCTGGTGGGACAACAGGTGCGCCGGATGCTGGTTGCAGGCCGGCCCGTGCCACGGCAATCGGTGATCCCCCCTGTCATCATCAGCCGGGGTGAAAAAGTCAAAATCTCTCTTAATTATGGCGGTTTGCAACTGACTGCCAACGGTCGTGCGATGGCCGATGCCCACCAAGGGCAGGAAATTCGCGTAGTAAACCTGTCGAGCAACAAGGCCATTTCAGCAGTTGCGACAGGACCCGGTCTTGTGGAGGTCGATCAATGAGCCATTTTCTATTCCCCCGTCGGCTTGCAGTGGCATTGGCCTTGCCGCTCGTGGCCCTTTTGGGCTGTGCCGAGCTTGAGGAAAACCGCAACCCTTCGGTCAGCGATCTGGTTCTGGATCCGTCGACCATGAACGAGGTGAACCGCATCAGCGTGCCAATGCCCCTGATTGAACCACAGCACACCCCCAAACGTGCAGAAGCGGCCAGCCTTTGGACCTCCAAAACTGCCAGCTTTTACACCGACCGGCGCGCGACCGCAGTCGGCGATCTGGTGACCGTGATGATCGACATCAACGACCGTGCCCAATTGCAAAACGCCACCGACCGCAGCCGCGCGGCCAAGCAGAACGTGGGCGACCCTGATATTCTGAATTTTGATCTTTCCACCAACAGCGGCAGTGTGCTGGGACTGGAAAGCAGTTCTCAGTCCAGCGGCGAAGGGTCAATCAAGCGCAACGAAAGCATTCGTCTGCGGGTTGCCGCCCTGATCATCAAAGTCCTGCCGAACGAGAATTTCGTGATTGCGGGCCGTCAGGAAGTCAAAGTGAACTCAGAACTGCGCGAACTGCGGATTGCGGGTATCATCCGGCAGGCTGACATCAACGTGAACAACACGATCGACTACGACAAAGTGGCCGAGGCCCGGATTTCCTATGGAGGCAAGGGTCAGATTTCCGCAGTACAGAATGCGCGGATTGGACAGGATGTTCTTGAAATTATCCTTCCCTATTAACCTGAACGCCCATGATTAAATTCGTGATCATGGGCGTGATGGTCGTAGGTGCCGGGGCCTTGGGCTATTTTGGCGAACGCTTCATGCGGCCCACAGCAGCCCCGGAACATGCATTAGCCGACAAAAAGCAGGAGCTGATGTTCAAATTGCCCTTGGGCAATTTCACCATGCAGGTCATTCAGACAAAGCGTTCATTACATCTGATGTTTGACATTGATGTCTATGTGATGGGCGCAAGCGCCTTTCAGGACATCAACGGGGCCATCGGGCGCGCCCGCCTGCGCGATGCAACGGTCACCGCCATTGCCGAACTGGCAGAAACCGAATTTGGCTTTGAACTGCCTGAGGCCGATGACGCCACCAAAACCGCGCTTGCCGAAAAGATCGTGCGCAAGCTTTATGTCGATTTTCCCGATATACGAACCGCGCGGGTCAATACCTTTGCCGCCGTCATCAGCGACCGGTGATCATCCTTAGCTGGCCGAACGCACCGTCACGGATGACACCTGTTCTCCACCATCAAGGCCAAAGATAATCTCGCCTTCCTGAAAGATCACTTCTTCTACCCGTGCAAGGCGCGACATCGAAGCCTGAACCGGCGCACCGGCGGCATCCACGGCAGCGATTGCAACGGTGTATTTTCCCTCCAGCATGGGATTGCCGAAATCATCGCGGCCGTCCCATCCCAGCGCAATCTCCTGCCCCGGCTGGTTGGAAAGGCCTGTCATCGTGCGCACCACACGGCCCAGCGGATCGGAAATCCGCGCTTCGACTGACGCCGCGCCAGAGGCAAGCGAATAGGTTGAATTGACGCTGCCATTTGCCAGGTTCAACTCATTTGACACCACACTCACCTCGCGACCCAGCAGGTCGGTACCGCCCAGGTTCATCAAACCCGCAACCTGATTGCTAAGGATTTCAAGCTGGCTGTTGGTCTGAACCGCCTGTTCAACCTGCGACAGCTGCGCCAGCTGTGCAACAAACTGGGTGCTGTCCACCGGTGCCAATGGATCCTGGTTTGAAATCTGCGCAGTCAGCAGCGTCAGGAATTTATTGTAGTCATCCCCCAATTGCGAAAGCGACGTGTTGGAATTCGCCAGATTTTTCGAGGTCACACTATCGAGAAGGGCCGTATTGGTCAGCATGGGGTCATCCTTCTTATGTCAAAATATCAATGCGGTCATCTTGGACCACATCCAGATGCTGCCGGGGCACGTCCGCGCCCAGGGCATCACCCGTCATGTCAAAGCCTGCATCGCCCTGGGGCTGCTTGTTCTGTGATTCCGCGCCGGTCCCGCGTTCCTGGAAATCGAAAATATTGCTGTCAGATACGCCAATGGCCTGTGCCAGCATCTGACGGTCATCGCGCAGCGCCTGCAACACCATGGGGTTTTCAACCCGCACCACTACTTTTGATGTGACATCCTTTTCCGCGATCACCTCAATCTCGATATTGCCCAGACCCTGCGGCATCAGATTTATGGTGGTGCGCCCTGGCGTTACATCAACCGATTTGACCTGCGCCATCAACGCCTCGGCAAAGGGTTTTGGTACAGCTTTGGGTACAGCAACCGCTGCGGCCTCCGCTTTGGCGGTGGCTGTCACCATCTCTGGCGAAAACACCGATACAGGCTCGCCCTTGGGGCGTTCTGCCGCGTCCAAGGCCTGTGCGGTCAGGGTCGCAGGATCGAAAAAGATCGTCTGCGGCTTGTCCTGTCCAGTGGCACCAGCTGATTTCGTGAATATACCTGCGAATGCCTGCGATCTGTCTTCGGATGTTTCATTGCCGGCACCTGGCTCAGCGATCACAGGCTCGCCCGACACTCCGACCGCTTTCAGCGCCGCTGGCTGCGTGGTCAGCGTGGCATCTGCTGGACGTTTCTTTTCTACGGCGGCAGGCGGCACAACCCCTTGCGGTACAACCCCTTGCGGTACAGGCGCTTTTTCAACCAGCTTGGTCATTTCCGTTGCGGTCAACGGGGCCTGTGGCGCGCTCTGCTCTTGCAACTGGGCGGGCTGCGGGGCTGCCGGTGTCTGCGCCAAGGCGGCCTTTGCCTGCGGAGCCATCTGTTGCTGGGCGACATTCTGCGCCGGTTTATCGGTCGGAGGGGCCGATGGGCCTTGTGTTGGCACGCCAACATCGGCCTGCAGGGCCACGCATCGGCCAGCAAGATCAGGACGTTGCTCCACCACGACACTGGCCAAAAGCGCCTGCAACCCGGCCAAATCCGCAGGCAGGTCCGCAGGTGTCAATCCAAGCGCGGCCAAAGCTTGCGCAATGGCCTC
>Ga0233413_10001041_pt1 | contig 12569 bp, 3 predicted proteins | sample Na_anoxic_6_MG_FD_189019 | JGI IMG/M metagenome (GOLD analysis project Ga0233413, IMG submission 189019) | Seawater microbial communities from Saanich Inlet, British Columbia, Canada - Na_anoxic_6_MG | ecosystem: Environmental > Aquatic > Marine > Inlet | place: Canada: British Columbia... | reverse complement strand
TCTGCTCCAATCATCCCATACTGTACTATTCTGATTATAGTATTCTTCATTATTTGCATACGGGTGCCAACCTAATTCACCAAATTTTGGATTTGCATAATATCTGTCAAAGTTACTTTCTCTAATTCCAACTTCTATAGGGTTTTCATACCCAGGTGCTGGATTAGGACTTCTTTGCATAGCATTAGTTCTACTTTGAGCCCTAAGTCTAGCAATCCCTTCAGCACTGTTTATATTAGGTGCTTGTTTTTGATCATAAGGGTTATATGTACCTGTAGATCTTCCAGGGTATGGACTATTAACATTGTCCATGTTTCCAATTGCATATGGATTTATTGATACAGCAGCTGCATCTACAGATCTTCTAAATTCTTCATCAACACCAAAAGCTAATCCAGAATCTACTTGTTGTTTTTCAATTTTATCAATTACATCTTCATAGTCAAATTGATTAATACCATCATACCCTAATGCAGGAGTATTCATAACAACATTACTTGATAAAGTTCCTGGATTTGTTGGAAGTCCAGAATTTATATTAAATTTTTCAGCCATTTTTTATTTTTTACTTAAAAAAAGAATTCACCGTATCCCCACCAAACTGATTTCTATCCGTATCAAAACCTCCAGGATAGTGTTTAGCTTTATATGCCTGCCATTTAGCCTCACTATTGCTGGCTAATCTATTCTTCACTTTTTCAGGATACTTAAGTTTAACAGCTTCTTGCAATCTATTTTGATTTGCTGCCAAAACACTATTTGTCTTTTTTACATCAGAAACATAAGCATCCATTGTAACTCCTGTTAAATCTACCAATCTTGGTTGCTGTACATTTTTTACAAATTCTGCAAAAGTTGATGAATTAATATTACCATCATACTGATAATTCCAAGTTTGTTCCATTACTTGTCCAGAAGAATTTTTAAAGAATTTTACACCACCACCTGGATGTTGCTCATATTCAACTTGACCACTTTCATCAATAGCTAAATCAACATAGGAAGGTGTATAGTTATAAGAATTATAAGGATTTCCATCAAATTCTTTTTTAACAAAAACAGTTATTGTATTATCTTTCCATGAGCCAAGACCTATCATCTGATTTGTTGGATCATCTTTATTAGCTTTAAACCCTTTGGCATAGTCTTTATTAAGCTCTATTATATATCCAGCATACTTACCATCAGCACCTGTACCTCCTAGACTTTCTGAATAAGTTATTGTCAATCCTGGAGCTCCAGCTTTATCCATGTTTTTACCAAAAGTTTTATGTAAGTCATGCCACATATTATCTAACACAAATTTTGCTTTAGGCTCATCTGTTGTATTATTCATATTTCCAGCTTCATTCCCAAATCTTACAATTCTATTACTTGTTACACCATGCACTTGACTAAACATAAGTTCAAGTTGTTTTTTTGCTTTTGGATCTTGATTAGCATGATCATATACAAAAGTATATCCCGCATGTTCACGTACTCCTGTTCCACCTTGTGGCTCTCCTTGTAATCCTTTTCTAACAGAAAATTGTGTAGTTGCCCCTCCTTCAGTTCCTCCAGGAACTCTTGACATAAACAAATTATATGCACTCTTTTGATCTATATATGATTTTTCAGCATCTTTTTTAGCTTGAGAACTATCAAATATCCAACCTCCTGGAAGTGCAGGATACGGTTGTGCTCCCATTACCAATGCATCCTTACCATGATTAAGGTTACCTGCTGCTCTTGGTTGTTGATATTTCCAATAAGGACTTGTATGATTTTTTTCTGTAGATTGATTATTCCACTTTTTACCATTTTCAGCATACTTCATAAAAGCTTTAACATATTTTTCTTGAGAAATAAGTTTTTTATCTGTTTTACCCTTTGCTGATTTTAAAGGATATTTTTTATCCATATAGGCCTGCATTGTTTCATTATTTAATCCTGCCGTTGGTCTTACTTCAGCCCCTTCCTTAAACAAACCTTCTTCAAATGCTTGACTCATAAATATAGAAGGCATTCCACCTTCATAGTTTGCTTTCCATTCCTTTCCATAAGCTGTATTTACAAATTGATTCTGCAATCCTCCATAAAAAGTATTTAAATCATCTTGCACACGGTTAAACCTTCTCATTCTATTATCAACACCACTTGATAAATTTTGTATTGTTTCATAAGCATCTGCTTGTCCTGATTTTAACCAAGTAGGTCGTGTATCTTTTGCATATAGTAATTCATCTTGAGTTTCCTTGTATAGTCTTTCTAACTCTTTTTCATTTTCTGGCTGAAGTAATTCTTTACGTGCAGTACTCCATGGTTTTGTTTTTTGAACTTTAGCACCATTATTATCTATAACACTATAAGTAAATTCACCATTACCTTTTAAAGCTATACCTGTCTGTTCAATTACATCCATTTTACTAGACTGAATACCTTTCATAGTTAATGCTGCATCAACATCATTTGTTTTAAATACATCTGGTGTTCCTGGTGAACCATCAACTGTAAAGACATCTTCTGTTCCAGGAATATCTCTTCTAATCTCAGGGTCACTTCCTAAACCAACATCCCAACCTTGATATCCTTCAAGTTCAGCCTTCTGTACCTGAAGATCCATATCATATAAGTACTTTTGATATGCTGCATCTTGTCTATTTCTGTTTTTAACATTTTCCATGTGCTCTGTAAAATTCTGCTCATGTTTCATTTTTCTTATTGGATTAACATCTACTTCTACAGAAGCATCTATATTAGCATATGCAACAGCAGCCTTGGTCATGTCTTCACCAATCTCTTGTGCCATTAAAGCACTATACGCTTTATTTAACAACTGATCAAGATCTTTAACTGGTTCTGCTTGTTCTGCAAGCCTGTTTGTTTTTCTTTCTTTTACATTTTGAAGCATAGCCATTTCAGCAAGAATTTTCGCATACTCTTTATCTTCAGCACTACCTTCAATTATTCCATATTCATCTTCATATTTTTTCCAATTTTTTTCTGTCTTAACCCCTTCATCTACTTGCATATTAGTTTTTGCTAATGAAGCTTTTTGCTTTTGATGATACTCTTGAATAATTCCATCAGCCCATTGCTTTCTAGCTCTATCTTCACTACCAAACTCTTCTAAATGTTGTTCACCATATTCTCTAGCCTCAACATATGCTTTTGTATAATATCCATTTTTTACTAAAGGATCATCCAACAATGTTTGTTCTATATATTCACGTGCAGGTTTAACTAGAATTGAACCGTTCTTTTGTTTAACAATCCAATCTCCTTCAAAAGTAGTACCAGTTAATGTCATCCCTTGCTCTTTAAGATCTTCTACTGCTCTTTTTACTAGGTTTGGATTTCCTACATACTTTGGAGGACTCATTCTTAATGCTTCTTCTGGAGATGCATTAATAAAATCTTTCATTTGATAATTTAAACCTTTTACACCGTAATCCCAATATTGTTCTCTTACTTCCTTATTTGGAGAATCCAATAATCTTTGAGTCATTTGCATCTCATCTTTATACTGCTTAGTAGTAACCATATCTCTTACAATAAGATCGTCATCATAAAAAGGTTTAAATAATCCCCTAGCAGCATCAACATTTTGCTGTAGAGAAAGATCCATTCCTGTTATTTGCTGTATTTTTCCAGACAGTTGATCTGCATACTGATCTCTTTTTTCTCTATTATCTTCTCTAGACAAATCAGCATATACAACCTTTCCATAAAGGTCATTTAGTTGTTTGTAGTTATTGGTATATCTGTCCTGCCTAGTGTCTAAGACATCAGACAAAAATTTGTAGTCAGGAGTAAAAACCTCCAGTTGTGGTACAAAATCTTTAACGCCTGGTATATAAGTTGCCATAATACTAAAATACTAAAATTTTTTAAGTTTTAAAACTTTTTTAAATACACTTTTTAAGTTTGCTCTTTATGTTAATTACATCTCTATTGAGTGTAACCTTGATTATACATATTTGGTACTCCATAAGGAGTTGCTTGCATTATATCCATCATCTCTTGTTGCTGAGGGCTATATCCCACGTTTGGTTGACCCTCTCCTTGAATCCATTTAAATGCAGGAAAAGATGAAGTAGTTCGGTTTGGATAAAGTTTTGCCATTTTAGCCTCAAAGTCCAAATACTCATTTTCTCTACTTGCCTGTCCTCCTGGATCTGTTGCATATGGATCTCTAGGATTAGTAAATTCAATCATTCCACCACTCATCGGATCAACATTATATTGATCATATAGAGTGTTCATGTTATATGTATTAGCCCTATTTGTAAATGCATTTTGCAACTGTCTAGTGATAGCCATATCAGCTTGTGCCATTGCATTATCATAACTTTGCTCAGTACGCATAGTATCATCATAAAGTTTTGTTCTAGTAGTATTGTTAAGCCTTTGAGTCATAAAGTCCATATTAGCATTTAATCCTTCAAACTTATTTGCTGTATCAACATTATATCTATTAACTCTATCTACTGTATCTGCAATACCTTTCATAGCTTGACCAGCTGATTTACCTGTAAATGCAGCAAGACTTTGTGGTCCACTATACATTGCACGTGCTTGATCACCAATTGTTTTTTGCTCATTAATTGCAGCTATTCTTCTAGTAGGATCATCAAATACAGGAATCATGTTAGGTTTCTCAACCATAGGAGCCCATGGATAGTATTTATTTATTCTAGCTTTATTTGATATAGCATTTGCTGTTCCAAGTATATCTTGTAACCAAAAATCTCTATTAGGTTGTTCTGCTCTAGCACCAACTACAGGATCATTTAATTCCAAAACTTTTTCTTTCTCTACCTCTTCTACTACTGGTTCTTCTACTGGTTCTTCTTCTTTCTGTTTAAGATCATGAAATTGTCTATTCCAAGTATTACCTCCAAACTTATCATATTTAGTTATGTCTTTATATCCTTTGTAAGTTTCATCTTTAACACCACCGTGAAATAAACGTGAACCTTCAAACATTTTCATTAAAAGTGGATCACCTTCAGCATTATCATGAAGATCTTTTAATCCTTGAAACATTAACTGTGTATGACCTATTTCATCATCAGTCATTGAACTAAATTCTAAATCTTTTTCAGCATTAGCTATTTCTTGTTGATATCTCCAATTTTTTCTACCCTTTACTGATACGCCATCTTGATCTAGATAATGCTTCTTAGTTTTTTTGTCAAATGTATTATCCCAATCTTGACCACTAACTTGGTCACTAGGTAGTGAGTTAAAATATCTTTTTTGTTTTTGCTCTCTTAACCATAATTTATTCCAGTCATCTTCACTTTTTGGTGTTTGACCTTCTAACTTAGCTCTAAGCTTATATGCATTATAAGCTCCTTTTCTGAATGTTTTTCTTTCATCAGCTTCCCAGTATTCTTTATATGCATCATATCCTTTTTTCCAATCTGGTTTTTCATTCTTTTTAACAACTGGTGGAATTGTAGTTACAGGTTTATCACTTGTTTCTTCAGCAATAGTAGTTTCTATTACAGGGTCTTTAACAATTTCTGATGAAGGTTTGTATGTTCCATTAGGTTGTGCTGTGTAATACTGACCATCTGCCCATCCATCATAGTTAAAATCTTCGTTCCACATATCAACTCTTGGACCCCATGTAGCAGGGTAACTTATATCTGCGCCATTAGTAGCCTTGTAACTTCTATGTTTTTCAGCATCAAACCTTTGTATAAATGATGGATCATCATAAACTGCTTCTACTTTAGCTTTATTTTTTTTCCATAGCTTATCAACCTTAGAAGAATCAAAAGAACCCTTAGTGTATAATTTACTTACTTTTTCTGCTGGTGTTAAAATACCTGCAGCCACCATCAATGAACCTCTAGGATCTTCACTATTAACATGAAAATCAACAACTCTCTCTTTTAGTCCTGCAGGATAATTTTCATAACCAGGCAGATATTCTTGCTCAATCTTTTTCCTAGCGTCTTCTCTAGTTGCACCAACAGGTAATTTAAATGCGTCTGCAATAGTAAGACCTGTACCATCACCTGCTCCATGAGCTAATTCATAATCAATAATCTTATCAATATAATCTCCCTCTTCTCCTACAGTAAGATTTTTCAATCTTTCTTCATCTGAAATTGGTTGTTTTAGATCAATTAATTCATTATCAGCTGCATTAGAATCTACTACTAATGTATCTGGGTCAACAATTTCTTCATCAGACTCTCCATCAATTAATGGAGGTCCATATTCAAAATCAGAAGCATCTTCATTCATTATTCGTTTTGCTTCTTCTTTTGCTAATCTATTCCCTTCTCTCTTATCTATTTTTGATACTTTTGCAATTTCCTCTCTTTTTTGCTCCTCTTTGATTAATTTCCATCTCTCATTCTCATTTTCTCTATTTTCTCTATTTTCTCTTCTAACATTGGGTTCATAAGGTTCATAAGGTACACTTGCTAACTGATCTGGAATTGCTACATCACCTGTCATTTGTGCAGGAGGTATAGGTGTTATGGGTGTCATGTCTGTTGCTGACCTTTCGTTTTTAATGCTTTCTCTATATGAAGGTCTTACTTGTTCCATGATATATGACATTATATCTTCATTAGTTTCTAAACCATTTTCAAACGCTTTATCAACTAATGCACTTCCTTCAGGAGTATTCATGTATTCCATTACAAATCCTGCTAATCCCTGATCAATTTGAGAGTCACTGATCTCTTCATACTTCTGCATTAAATAATCATTAACCGTTTCCATAGTTATTTGACCACTTTCTAACAATGCTTGAAATTCTGGAGTTTGAGCATACTCTTCAGCCCAAGTTTCAAAACCACCCTGAGCTTTACGTAAAGGATATTCTCCCCCACAGCCATAACCATAACATGGTTGACCGCCATATTTTCCCATTGGTGGTGCCATAGGTGGAGAACCCATTTGTTGACCCATATCTTGAGGTGGCATTCCTTGTGGAGGCATTCCTTGTGCCATTCCTTGTGGAGATTGCATTTCTTGTTTTTGAGGTGGTTTCATTCCCATCTCTTGATCTTGTTGAGCTTGTTGTGCTTCTGTTTGCTCCATAAACTGTCGCAACATTAACATCTTTTGTTGTTGTTCAGGTGGCAATTGAGCTATAGCCTGATCTTCAGCTTTTTTTCTATTAATCTCTTCTACTTCCATAGAGAACTCTATAGGATCCACACCCTGTGAGACTAAGTATGGGTGTGCAGCTAACGGTATACCTTCTAGAAACTCTTTACGTTTTTCTTGCATAAACGCTATGTGAGAAAGAGATAATTTGTTTTTCTCTAACATAAGTTCAGCAGAAGTGTCTTTTATTTTATCTGAGTGTGGATCAGCTAATGCGCCTATATAAGGGTTAAGCTCAAAGTTTTTTGTAGCTTTTGCAGGAGTCATTTTCTTTTTAGATGTAATACCTAATTCAGCTAGTTGTGTTTTATTAAATCTTGCTTTAGCTGTATCAGAAAAAATAAATGATTGTGGTGGTAAATTTAAAGGTGTTCCACCTCCTGTATGTCTTTTTCCTCCTATATCATATAATTCAAAGTTGCCATCATTATCTAAATCAGTTAAAACAGTTTCTCCTTTTTCTGCTTCAATGTTAGCTTCATCTCTTGGCACTGGATTTAAACTATATCTTATTGATGGCATAGAAGGAAGTCCACCCATTTCTGCACCATCAGCTGCCATTAAAGCAGGATTAGTAACTAAACCATAGCTACCATTCCTCATTTGATCACCAGTTGTATATCCCCCATTACTCATGGTTTGAACAATTTTTCCATTTCTGACTTCAAAGCCTTCTGGAAGAGAATTTATTTTAACCTTTGCCATAATTATATTATTTCTATACCTGCTCCTGCAGCAATTAATTTTTCCATTACATTGTCATCTACATCATATACTTGCTCCATGTTTCCATATCGAGCCATCTGCATTTGTTGTCCTTGTCCTTGCAACTGTTGCATTATGCTATTTATGAGTTGACTAGCTTCTTCTTCTGATACTCCAAGTTGTACAAGTTCTTCCATAACAGTTTGAGGATCAGCACCTTGTTGTAAAACTTTAGTAACTTCTTGAACTAATTCATCTCCTTGCATTGACTGAGCTGGTGGTTGTTGCATTGCCATTTCTTCCATTCCTGGTTGCTGCATTGCCATTTCTGGCTGCTGCATTGCCATTTCTGGTTGACCACCATAAGCATACATAGGGTTCTTAATTACTTCATCAGGGTTACCTTCAGTTTTACATTTCTCAATATACGCTAATTGTGCGCTTCCAGTAAGACCTAACTGTTTTGCTTTTTCTAAACATGTTGGTTTAGGTGCATACATACTTCCACCAAATTGCATTTCTCCACCTGCTTTAACTTGATATGATTCTGGCACCAAATTATCTAAAGCAAAATCACCAGTCTTATTTTCAAATCCAAGATTCTTAGTATAACTTACAGGACTTATAGTAGCTGAGTCTGTTTGATTCTTTGCCCAGTCATCATATTGTTCTATTCTATTTCGGTTTTCTGCTATATCACCAATACCACTAATAACTTCTGTCGCATCACTCATAGCTCTCGTAGCTCTTCTCATGCCCTTTTTATTCATAAAAGAATTAATTTTGTTAAGCGGAGCATTTCCAAATCTACTATCTCTTTGGTCATCCATATCCATATCCCAAGATTCTGCTTTTATCTTTCTCTTTTCTTGTCTTTTTTCTTTTCCTGTAAGATCATCAAGTCTACCTGATTGATTTTTTCTGTAGTTACGTCTATTTTTTCCTGGCTCAAGAAATTTGTCACCCCAATCAGAACCTTCATATTGAGGAGCGTCATTATTAAAAGTACTTTCACCCCTTATACCAAGAGGGTCATCACCCATATTAAAAGGATCATTGCCTATGCCAAAAGGATCTTCATTGAAAACAAAACCACCATCAGTATTTGCATTAGAAGAATCATCATTGCCTCCTACAGACATGTTCCCAAAATCTGTCACATTACCTGTTGTACCCGCATTAGATAAAATAGTTTCATAATCTGGAATTTCAAAATTTGAAGGTTGGTCATTAAAACTATTCCACCACTGTGCTTTTGGTAAGGCACCACCATTTCGTTTATTTCCTATATTATAATTTATACCTGCACCAAATTCAGGAGATCCGCTTGAAACATTCCATCCTGCTCTTGCTGATACATCAAAATCTTTTCCTAAAGGAACATTCCCTTTTATATAAGGACGTATATATTGAGCACCAGATCCAACTTGATCAGGCCCTCTACTTCTTCCTAAAGTCATATTGTTGCCTGTTGTTGACTCACCTAAATCTATTCTTTTAGTATTTTTAAAAGGTGCCCTAAAATCTAAGCCTCCTTTTATGCTCCCTTTAGGATTTCTAGGGTTGCCAATATTGTAGTTTATTCCAAAGTCACCTCCTATATAGGGTTCTATATCATCATTTACATATTGAGCTCCTAAATTTATTCTGCTGTCTGTATTAAAATTTCTGTTTGCCAGTTCCCTTTCATTTTGAAACTCAAAATTAAAATCTCCTTCTAATCCAGATTTAGACTCCCAATCACCCATAGCATAACCCACATCTAATCCTGCAGAGTTGGGAGTACCAGGTGTTCCATGTCTAGTTTTACGATCATTTAATGACATAGATGCATTAAGATATGGAAACCAATTTGAGTTAGATAACGCCTCATTTCCTAAAGGAGTAGTTACTCCTAGTGTGTTTTTTTTAGTAGAATAATTAGCAAACTCTAAATCTTGATAAGGAGTATTTAACATCTTATTAGTAAAACCTCCTTCTGTTATAGGTCTATAGTTAGAAGATAAAGAAAAAGTTGGTCCAGTTTCTGAATTAAAATACTGTGCTTTTGGAAGACCTCCTCCATAATTAAAATCAGGAATATCTACATGTCTTTCTCTAAACTGTGTAGGAGTATAGTCTGTAGCTTCAATAAACTCTTCTCTACTTATTCTTTTATTTCCTTTTAGATAATCATTCATATCCCCATCTCTAGTATCATCTTGTCTATATGAATAGCCTTCAGGTAGTTTTACTTTCTCAGCCTGCTTAAGGTGCCAATCATAATAAGTCTCCAATGCATTTATAGATGTCGTACCCCAATCACCGTCTATGTCTTCTTCAGTTAAAAATCCCCATTCTTTAAGTTTAGTTTGAAGAATTTTTGCCTGCTTTTTTATAGCACGCTTATTTTTTTTCTTTTTCTGATCATTATTGTACCAATCTTGTTCAGTTGTCCATGTGCCACCATCACCAATTAGAGTTGCTCCTGCACTTATAAGTGCCTCAAGTTCCTTATAGCCTTCATTAATTTTATCAATTTCTTCTTGGGAAGCACCTACAGGAATTTCCCCATTACCTCCTTGAGCTGTAGGTAGTCCTCCTCCATAACGCCTATCAGTAGTTATAACTTCTTTTTCTGTAAATACAGGATTACCTGTATTATACATATTTCCATTATTACCTTCAGTTGTCCATCCCCAATCTGTAGGATTCCCAGTTAAACCCGTCCAATCTGCATTATTATATAAATCTCCAATCCCCATATAATTAGCTCCTGTTGGAATTGTACCTTTATTTTGAAGATTAAATCTTACTGCAGGATTACCTTGAGCATCAGTATATTTTTCTGCATATGAGTTATTTTTATATAATTCCTTTTGTTTTTTTATATAGTCTGCTGTATTAAGTACATTCTCAGGATTGTCTGGATCTACATGCCACTCATTTAGATCAGTACCTTCATCTACATTATAATAATTTCTTTGATAATCTTTTTTATTATGTTCATAATTCTTAAGATTTTTTTGGTTACCAAACATATTTCTTAAACTTCCAAGAGTTTTAAAAAAACCATTGTCACCTAAGCTTGTTCCTAAGAATGGATTTGCTGGATTCCATTGTTGAGCAAAATCTTTTCTCCAGTGTTCTCCAGTATTATTACGTCTAACATATGGCATTCTTCCTTGATTACCATAACTAGCTTTAGGTAAGTATCTTACTGCCCCTCCGTATTTTGCCATTTGCATTTCAGGCATAGCCATAGCTGGTTCAATCATTTCTGGTGGTTGCATGTTAGGTTCTTCCATAGGAGCTTGTTCTTCTGAGTAACTTGCTGCAATATCATAAGATACATCATCTTCTGTAATTGGACCACCTTCTTGGTATTTGTTACAGATCGCTGATGCTTCACACTTAAACTGATTAGCCCAACAATATCCAGTTGTTTCTCCACCATCTTGCATACATTGTTTCATACGCTGAGATACATCAAATAAAGCACAATTACCACAGGCATTTTCTTGTGATCCTCCTGTTACATTATATGCAATATTAGAATCTGCCGTAGCATTATCTCTATTAGAAATATCTAATTGTGGATTAAGAGTAGACTCTGGACATTCTGCTGATGAGCTACCACCTTCTTGATATTTATAATTTTCTTTTCTTTCCATGATAATTTTTAACAAAATGCATTACAGTAATAATATACAAATAAATGAGGATATTTTCTAATTATAGTATAGCTAAGAATCATCCTATGATGTTTGTCATTATATAATTTGCTGGTGACATTCCTTTTTGTTTTGCAGAAACATAAGCTTTTTGATTGGCTAAGTTATACACTTTTTCAGCAACTTGTTCATTTATTGTTCCTACATATCCACCATTCATATACTTTTTATAAACACCTAGTGCATCCTCTATATCCATTTCATTAATATCCATAAGCTCTTTATCATAAGGCGTAAATATATTCTCATCACTTAAATCATATGTATCCATCGTATATGGACCTGATACAGTTTCACCACCAAATGCTTTTCTTATAACATCTATTCTTGGCATTTTAAGATGAATTCCGTCAATGTATGCAAATGGTATTTTTTCTCCTTTAGGTAAAGTTTCATTAATTTCCTTTACAAGACGGTTTATATTTCTAACTCTAAATTCTGGAGTTGAAACTAGTCTACCAAAATTCATATCATTTGATTGCATCATACCTGAATAAACTATATCAACTTCTCCTTTCATATGTGCCAACTTAGCAAGTGCATTAGTGCCATGCCATGAATCATCAGACAAGCTACTTGATCCAGTAAATCTTGATCCTTTTGGTGAATCCATTACTCTCTTAAATGCCTGTTTATATAGTGTTGCTATGTTTTTACCATCTCCAGCAAAAGCTGTTCCTAAGAGTGATGTTGTATTAGGATCTTTTGACGCTCTTTGAAAGATTGGTCCATCCATTCTCTTTTCTAGAAGACTATTAACAGCCTTTAAAGGTTTAACAAATAGTCCTTCTACGCTTATAGGTTCTTTTGTTGTAACAACTGGTGGATATGTACCCCCTCCCACATTAGGAGACCTGAGAGTTGATATTGATGCAGGTGGTGTACCAGTAACCGCGCTTCTTATTTCTCCTGGCATAAACCTACCTCTTGTAGTATAATGATTTCCTATAATATTCATATCAAGATTATAGTGACTAACTAAATCTGCAAGTGCATCTGGATTACCTCTTATACCAAACTGTCCATTTCCAA
>Ga0233413_10001039_pt1 | contig 12585 bp, 10 predicted proteins | sample Na_anoxic_6_MG_FD_189019 | JGI IMG/M metagenome (GOLD analysis project Ga0233413, IMG submission 189019) | Seawater microbial communities from Saanich Inlet, British Columbia, Canada - Na_anoxic_6_MG | ecosystem: Environmental > Aquatic > Marine > Inlet | place: Canada: British Columbia... | reverse complement strand
ATTGTCTTTCCAGAGCGTTGCGAGGTTTTCGCCGGGAAGACATATTTCGTCGTTTGCGTTGAATTCTCCGTCCCAAATTTCTTGGTTCGACAGAGTAAGTGACCGTGAACTCCAAGAATCTCCTGCTTCATTGTACAAGAACACCTTGTCCGGGGTGTTCCGAATAAAGGCGTATAGGTTGTCACTGCTATCGACGGCTAGCGACCCCCAGCCATGAGTAATTGCTTGCAAGGCACTTGTGCCCAATTGGGTCCATGTCGTGCCTGATACGTATTTATAAACAACGGGATAACCTGAGCCGTCTCTTCCTCCGACAATCAGCGAGCCTTTCCAGATCTTTGCAAATGAATAGAAGTTCATTGTCGCGGGGAAAGAGATATTTGTCCATGTCGTACCTGATACGTATTTGCCGACTCTGTATCCTGCGTCGGCTATAGTAGATGCTATAGCAAATAGGTCCGTGCCATTACTGGCAAGATATTTAATCGCATAGCCCCAGCCAGCAGTATACGGAGTCCCTAAGCTTGTCCAGCTTGTTCCAGAAGTGTACTGGTAAACCGTTCCATCCCCGGCACCGCCTGCTATGAGGGCTGAACCATGAACGCAAATAGCGCCCATGGAATACGCCGATGGCTTGCCTCTCGAAGTCCAAGTGTCCCCTGAGATCGAATATGACTCTACTTGGTGCACTGCCCCATCGCCGACAATCCAAACTTCACTGTCAAAATAAGCAATGGCCTGCCTATAACCTGCACCAGCGGTTATGTTTGGCGCTTGCTTTAATGTCCAGCTAGTCCCCCCAGCGAATATATGAAGGTTTTCTTCGTTTACTTGATCCGTTAAAACCCACGTTCCGCCAGCATCTATGGCTTGAAAATGCCGCGCGCTTGCCGTTGCCGGATCGCCCATGGACGTTTCAGACATCGCAACCGGAGTAGCCGCAGCTACTTGATTTCCGATCTCTTGACCGGTTAAACTCAATCCGCCAGTCGTTGCTGAGGCTGCAAGGGTGACTTCATCGCCACTGTCCGCAAACGCAAGATTGATAGCCTGAATTAACGACACCTCAGAGGCTCCACAATTCGCCTCTAGGGCCGACCACTCAGCACTTGAATCCGACAACTGCAAGTAAGACTGACCCGTCCAAGTGGAGCCTGCGCGATTGTTATCGTTAAAACGAACGTCACAATTTGCACCACCCACGTTAACCGCAGCGGCCCCACCACTAGCATAGATATTCACCACGCCTGGACCTGTGCTGCCCGCAACGGCCTTCAGATCCACCGTGGTCATGCCCCCGGTTCCAGCCCCATTCGCAGAAAGAAGCAAATAGCCTGTCCCATTTCCAGCCCCATTCGCCGTCACCCACACGGTTCCCCCGCCTGTAACCCCTGTCCCCACCGCCTGAACACGCACCAGCGCACTGGCAGCAACGTTCTGTAGATAGACACCTAGAGCGGTGACGCTTGAACCAATGTACAATTCCTGATCTGACCAAATGGACTGCTTCTTACCCGCACTGCCCGCAGTCAAATAGATCGAAGAGCCGGCTTGTGCTTGATATCCTTCTAGCTCATTCGTGACGTGTAAGGCACAGCCTGTTGCCGTCGTCGTTTCTGATCGTGTAAGCTCCAAAGTATTGGTAGCGTCATTGACAGCATTGGTGATTGCCACTGCCCCTGAATCGGCTGTGATTGCCTTTCCAACTCCGGACCCGCCTTGATCGTAAGCTCCGTCCAAGGTGTTTCCACCTGCGCTACCTGCGAAGGCTAAATTAATAGCTTGAATTAACGACACCTCAGTGGCGCCACAATTCGCTTCAAGTGCAGACCACTCAGCACTTGAACTTGATAGCTTGATGTGATCTAGCCCTGTCCAGGTCGAACCATGCCTGTACTGATCATTTAACGTGACATAACATTGAGCGCTTCCCAGGGTAATGAAGGCATTTCCACCAAGCGCACTGATGCCAACATGGCCTAAGCCTCCATTGGTTCCACCATCAGCCGTAACAAAAACCCGGGTCCAACCCGTGGCGTCGGCACCAGTAGCCGCAAGTCGCACGATGCCCGTACCGACGCCGTTGGAACGTATTTCAGTCTCAGCGTCTGAGGAAGACGAAGAACTCATCACACGCACTAACGCAGCGCCACTAGTCACAACATTTTGTAAGTGCACACCTTCTAGGCCCCCGCCGAATGCCGCGCTGGACCCTACATAGAGTGACTTATCAGACCAGATACTCTGCGTCCCAGAGCCCGTTAAAGAGATACTGGCACCAACCTGGGTCTGCCCTCCACCCAAATTGTTTGTGATCTGTAGTGCACTACCTGTTGCGGTTCCTGTTATTTTAGAGCGGACCAGCTCCAGTGTGTTAGTAGCGTCACTTACTGTATTTGAAAAATACACAGCACCCTCGTCTACCACGACGATGCGACCACCGTTGTACACGGTATCCAACGTACCGCCGCCTACTTGAGTATCGACCCAGCGGTAAAGTGCAGAAACCTTACGCTCGTAACCTACATACGTGTCTCCACTCCCACTAGCAGCATAGCTATTGTCAAAAATCGTTTCGTTGCTTGCGGGAATGCACAAACCGCTGTTGGCGAGCGGGACGCCCAAATACAGAACTGAAATGTCCTCATCCACCGTACCAGGCTTAAAGATAAGCCTAACAAGGTGCCCACCGATCTCAGTGAGTGTCAAGGTCACGATCCAAGGAGCAGCTGGTGTTGGAGTCACGACAGTGATTGCTGACCCTTCAGGTTCACTGAGTACCTCCCATACATAGTCAGAGAGCCCTCCAGTTTGGTCTTGTGCTTCCAGTGTAACAAGCCCACCAACAGAAAACTTTGTGAGGTCTTGGCGCGCAATGCCGTATTCTCCGACTCCGGCGCCCTGTGTTATTCTATATGTTGCAGACATATTATCTCCGTTAAACGATGTTTGAGTCGTATTCCCACTCTTGTGGGCCTTCACTTACGGGAGTTCCCGTAGGGTCTGTTATGTCACCAGTCTGTCCGTAGGATGCCTGCTCCTCATTAACGCCAGCCGGCTGTCCGGGTGGGCGTCCTACATACGTTTGTGCTGCCTGCGTATCTCCAAAACCTGAGCCTGCAAGCTGGAAACTCTCAGAGGTAAACTGCCCCTCTTTCTCAAACTGGGTGGGGGGTGACATTCCTCCGTATAGCACCTGGATATCCTTAACCAGAAGACTAAACGAAAAGGGTACAGACATCTCGGCTCCAGCCTGTAACGACCACGTAAACTGCGTCATCACCCCTGATACAATCATAGAATCGTACTTTAAGCGGAGGATCAAGTTACGCCGGGCCATCTGTGTTCCTCGTCCTAAATCCCGAAAGATGCGGAACATTCGCATCGTCCAGTCGTCCTGGTACGTATTAAGTACAGTACCCTGATACTGAAAGACCGGAGGAGCATGCCCAAAAAAGAAAGCCACGTAACTATCGGACAGTGTCTCAGACACCTGCATCTTCTCGTTAAATGCGTGGGTAGCTGTCTGTAAAAGAAAGTCAATATACCCATGCCCTCCTTTATTGACATCATCCCCTGCCATAACTTTAGCTATTTTACGTGTGTCCTCATCATCCAGTGAAGTCAAAAACTTCTCATACAAATCGGGAGCAACCTTGATAAACATACGAGCCATCGTATCTTCGAACTCATGATGACGGTTAGACCGGTGTCTCGCATACTTAGGCGACATGAAGGGCTGACTGGCAAATACCCCTGTGGATGTAACTGGGCGTCCCTCCGGTACATTCCGTATGTTGATGTTATTCATCGACTGCGTAATGAGAGATTCATTAATCGGAACGCGGGGGTAATTAGCCATTGGGCACGTCCTCCAAGAAGACCGTGTCCGCCGCATAATCCCTGTACGGAATAACTCCAGTCTCGTTCACAATAGTATAGGCTCTTCGTATCAAAGGGGCCATATCTACTTTAGCCGGATTACCCTCACGCAAGTTACTAATGATGTTACTTGCTACCAAGCGCAGAAGGTTCTCTGCGCGAGGGAGCATATACCTTGTACGCGTGTTACTAGTCTTCATTAGTCGCCCTCCACCAACCGTGTCATTGCTTCAGACTCCATTGCGGCTGACAGGTTTTTAGTGCCTTTCTCAAACTCTTTGATCGATGGTTTAAAGTCTGCAAACATAGCTGCCATCTCATCGATAGCCTTCATATCTTTTTCTAGTGTCTTAGCCTCATCTCCTTCTGCAGTTACTTTGGACTGCTTCTCTACTCCTTCATCATCCTGCTTCGATTTAAGGACCGCCGTCTTGGTTATCAGCCCTTGTGCCTTAAGTGCTTGTTTTTGTTTATTTTCATCTGCACCCTCATACTCAGCTTGCTTAACCAGCTTAGCCATCCTACGTCCCTCAACTCCGCCATACTTGGACATCTTCGCACGCTCTTCTTTGGTAAACTGCTGTGCAACCGACTTGCCGGAGATCGCTTTACCGCCCTCTGCACCTAAATGAGCCGTTAATGACTTCGAGTACTTACCAAAGGCGTCCATAAATCCAGAGCTACCGTACGCAGATTGCGCTTGTGTTGCTTGTGTTGTAGCTCCGTACTCATTAATATCTTCTAGCGAGACCCCAGTTGCTCCTATGTCTTCAAACATTTCTCTTTTCTCTTCGGAGAACCCCTTTAGCTTGTCCAGCATATCCGCTTGACGATCCGATGATATTCCTGAATCTTTTAACTGTTTAGTTATCTTATCTACGTCGCCTGATCCATCTTTCTTAGCCGCAAGAAGGGCCATTACGCCGAACTCGTCTCCGTACTCTGCAGCCAAATCTTGTACCTTCTTATCGCGATCGGTATACCCAAATAAAGTCTCGTCGAGGTTTAAGTCGTCTTCAATTCGAGTGTAGTTCTCGTCTTTCAATGATTCTATTCGCTGATTAGTTGCAGTCTCAATTTGGTCTGCTCTGTTCTTACGGACAGTACCTTCTAAGTCGTCGTACGCTTCTTTGTTCTTAGACCCCTCGCGCCCCTTTGCAGTTATCTGGGTCTTGAAATTCTCTTTGTCGTCCGCAGACATCGCATCGTACTGGGCCTCTGCCTCTTTACGCGTCATAGGAGTTCCGCCAGCTTTTGTCGACGCTATCATACTCTCTACTGCAATAGTCCTGTACTCAGCCTCTGTTGGAGCCGTATCTCCTGCGGTAGGTTGAAATTCTCCAAAAATACTTTTAACAATAACATCAAAGGGATCCTCCGGTACGTAACCCTCTTCTCCTGGTGCAGGCTTAGATTCGTCTACTTTACCTTCTAGTATTCGCTTATCTAATAGCTTTGCAGCTCTTCCAACCACATCTACGCCCAAGTCTTTGCCCTTTTCCCCCATCGCAGTTTCTATCGTAGAATACGCCTGCTTGTATTTCTTCTTTGAGTCTCCCTCTTGTTTGGCTCGCTCTGTTCGGTTTAGGAAGGCAGTAGAAGTTGTCAACGTACGCTTAGCCAACTCCTGCTTTGCTGTTCTAGGTGTAAGTATTGAGTTCGCAGCGCCAGAACCTATAGTTCCCCAATCTCCTGCTGGGGCTCCTATCACGCTAAGAATATTCCCTATTTTTTCCCCTTCCGCTACTCCAGTCCACTTCTCGTCTTTGATTCCCTGTAGGAGCAAATCCTGGTCTATGTCAATTCCACCCTCGATCCGCTCGTCAGACTTCTTACCTAGGCGTGCAGCCTGACGGGTGAATGCATCATCATCTCCCCTGAGAGCTGCTTTTTTAATCCCCGAAACGCCTGCATCATATCGACTAGTAATTACATCGGTCCCCATAAAATGATCATCCCAGCCCTTACCTAATGCTGTCGATATCTTATCTCCTGCAACACTAAAAGATGCGCCAAAATCACTGAGGGCTCGAGATGTTTTTCGGCCCCAACTGCCTGCTCCTGTAAACCCAAGGTCTTTGGCCGGCTCACCGAACGTATTGGTGAACCAACTAGTATTGGCCCGATTACGCTCTGCAGTCTCTACTCCTAATTGCAATTGGCGTTGGCGGATGGCTTGTCGTTTAGTCTCCCAGAACTGGGGTGATTTAGCCCTCTGACTCATACTGTTAGCTACTTCAGGATTAAATGCTACGCCTCCACCAACAGCTAGCGCCTGTTCTCCTGTCATCCCCAGCCGTTGTCCAGTACTCATTGCCATTGACATCCGCTGCTTCAATGCCTGCATCGGAGACATGCTAGCTAGTACAGTATCCGACAGCTCCTTCTGCTTCATTTGGAACATGGCCAGTGCTCCAACTCCACCCTCCTGGACTGCCCGGTTCATGGACCGCATAGTGCCCTGAACCATCCCAAAGGCTCCGTCCCCTCTACCGGCTGTGTCTGGATCAATACCCCAAGACCCTTCACTGTACTTCGACTGTGACCCTGCGAACAGCGGCATCGAGGCAAAAGCGGCTTGCGCTTGCATATCCCGCTGCGCCATACCTTGAACACCACCCTGGAGGGCTAACTGACGCTGCGACACAGATCCTGACGCAACCATTTGATTGGCCGAAGCCGCTGCAGCATTTCCGTACTGAAACCCTTGACCTGCAGTAAGTCCCACACCTTGAAATGTAGCCGCGCCGGGAAGCCCGCCTATTTGCTGTAAGCCTTCGATAGACGTACCCGCTGCACGTGCATACGACCGCATACCTTGCGCAGCCGTAATCATCTCCTTCTGGTTCAACCCAAACTGTTGTAACCGCCCCATCTGCCGGATCACGTTAGTTACGCTGGCATCATTGGTCAGTTCCATAAACTGCTTGATCGTGGCTGCAGTCTCTTTGATCTTTTCCTTTATCTTAGGCACCTCTTGCGACATGTCAAAGAGTCCTGCCTCACCGCCTTGTCTCGTAATCTGCATCAGATCCTGACTGTTAAACATTTCCCCAGTCTGCTTCTGAAATTTGCTATCGCTTCCCAAGTCTTGTACCTGTTCCGCTAGCTCTAACGAAGCATCTCGGGTTAGTCCCCGTCCTAGGGTACTTACATCAGAGCCCGTAGTTACCCAGTTCTTGGACACCCTTTGGAGGCCCGCACCCATTCTATGGCGCTCTAGCGAGGGGCGCATGGTCATCTGAGCTAGGTCACCTACTCCTGTAGCCAACCCAGACAGCCCTGCACCAACCGCCCCAACTCCAGCACCCACCAAAGTACCCAAAGGCCCTAGCGCACTACCTGCTAATGCACCTACCCCTGCGCCTGCCATAATCCCAGCACCAATACCCAGAGCCCTGGGAGCCTGGCTAAACCGTGCGTAAGTCCGGTTTGCTCGAATATCTTCCTGGCGGAGCTTTTGTTCATACTCACTGCCGAACATCGGAGTAGGTGCTTGAGGGGTGAACGGTTCGAACATAGACGCCCCAAATGATGGGGTATACGTAGGTGCAACTGGAGCCATCGAAGGTCGTTGTGCTGGAGGACGAAATACCCCAGAGGATGCTGGTGTCATGGCGAGGGGCGAAGGCAGATATTGCTGTGACCCTTCGGGCTGGTACCGAGATAATACATGCGCTGAATAAGGATTCAAGGACTGTTGTGCCTGGATCTGACTCAACTGCTGTTGAAATTGTCGTCGAAATGCGTCAGAAGCACCCAAGGGTACCTGCGATATGATCTGGAATGTCTCTTGTTGCTGGTGCGCCGCCGCCGTCGAGAGACTCAAGGCCGTGTCCGCAGGTGAGGGTGTAACCATCCCTTGGGGAGGGCCGCCACCACCACTCAACCCCATATTCGCTTGCATTCCGTTAACATTCGCCATGTTATTTCAAGTCCTCATCCGTGACCGTCATTGCGTTGACCTTCGCCAAGAGGCGTTGGTCCTCATTAACAGTGTCTACTCGAGCCCGAAGGAGCTTCAGGTAGACCGGTTCATACTTAGAATTATAGTTGAATTGCATGACTTCTTCTGCATACCGTGAAACTAAAATTGTAACCTCCTCCTTCTCCAAGCCACTTATTGGCGCAATAAGCCCTGCCAAGAGCCGTGCGAACGAAATCTTCTCAGCGCGTTGACGTCGAATTCCTTCGTGTAACAGATTAAACTCAAATGAGCCGAGGGCTGGCAGTGGAACGTTATGTAGCATGCAATGAAGGCGGCACTGTCCCACTGCCGAGTTTAAAAATCCTCGGGGGCCCCTTCCGCAAAAACAGCATCGATAGTTGTATCAAATTTACGCACAGCTTGGAACAGGCCTGAAATAATCGGCGTAGGGAGCGCGAGCAGAAACTTCATACGAATATCAAATGCGCTCCTAAGCTCATCAAACGTAGCCGTTTTAGGATCTGGAAACTCAAACCGAGTGTCTTGGTAGTACACAAGGGACGCTGCAACGTTGTATCGGGCAACTAGGTCGTCTGTATGCGTGGCAAACGCTGGAGCCTCAGACTCAAGCGCATGTATAATCCGCTGCAAGTCGTCATAAATTCTAGTGCGAAGCCCAGCCTTAAGCCGCCCATAGATGACAATATCTTCAGTATAGTGCTCGTTGAATATGACGGCATCCAAAATCTCACGTGCTTTGGTCAAAGAAACGCCTGCGTCCTCGAGAGTATCTCGAAACTTTTGTGCCTTATCTGCTGCGGACAGGGGTCCTGTAATAGTTGGAGCATTCTCAATTTTCTCAGCTACCGTGTCCTCGTCTTTACTCTGTAAAGGCGTTCGGGGTCCATTATCTCGGGGGCCGCTGAAGTTTTCCCCGATGAGGGGTGCTTGGAGTTTCATATCCGACATGTTATTCCTCCTGTTTGTTATCAGGGCAAACTATATACGAAAAGGCTGGTATAAGGAAACAACGTAGTGTCCTTGCTACCCAAAACCCACAACTAGTAAAGGAATTAAAAACAAAATGAGATGTTCAACAAGCCCTAAGTGTGCTTTTAGATTATCGTACAAAGATAAGCCTGAAGTGTACCGCTGTACCCTGTGTGAGGATGGATTTCTGGTCCCCGAAGTTGAGGACGTACTCAAGTACAGGATGCACGATGTTGTAAAAGAAATTCGTCCGGCTCAACTTGAGTTGGCTACTGATATCGAAAACCTTTACAAACAAGACGCAGGCACCCTCCTAGCTGAAGGGGGTACTGGAATTGGTAAAAGCCTAGCTTACTTGATTCCAACGGTACTCCAGAAAAAGAAACGGGTCGTGATTTCCACTCCAACAACCGGACTACAAGACCAGTTAGGGGATCGTGATATCCCAAACCTTATTCAGCAGCTAGGGCTTAAAAATCTAACCTGCGGAGTGTACAAGGGCGCAACCAACTTCGGCTGTTTTATGCTGGTAAATGAGGTTCCGGAAGGGCCCGAGAGGGAAGACTACGAAGCTTTTTTAGCGGAAGCTAAGGCGAAAAGCCACCCGGCAGATAAAAAACGTTGGGTAGGAGACGCTCCACGGTGGTGGAACAACGCGAGTGCCAAAAACTGTCCAATCCCCCCCAAACTGTGTGAGCACTCCGCGTATTGCAAACCCAACGCCAAGTCGATGGATATTGTCGTAACTAATCATAGCCTTACTGGGATTGATTTTATGTTAGGCACCAAGAAAATCTTAGGGGACTATGATGCCTTAGTCCTCGATGAGGGCCACGAAGCATCTAGGTATATCAGCAAGGCCTTCGAGAGACAGATTACGCTACCTCAACTAGAGCGGTTACAAACGATGTTAGAAGATTCTTCTGCGGCCGAGGAATTACGCAACTATATCATGTCCCATCCTACAGTTACACTAGCCGAATGCGAAACCGCGATAAAGGTTGTCATAAAGGCATACAAGGGATTTCATGCAGAAGCACTGGCAGTGGCAAACGAATCGGGAACAGTAGACATAGCGATGCTAGGGACTGGCTCAAGCGAGCTACGGACACAAGCTGTAGTGTTTTCAAAAGCCCTAGGGGCAGTGAGTAATACGCTAGAGGCTAGAATAGAAGAACTACAAGGAAAACGACCAAGGCGCACAGAACAGGTAAAGAGATTAACCCCAACAATGAGTAAACTAAAGCGGATGTGCGGAACACTGAATGCTGTCATCACATTTTGTGATAACCTCATGCTTACTGGACGTAAAGCCCAACTCGTATGGTGCGATAACGCGGGGGTATATTCTAAGCCACGCCACATCGGTCCTACGATAGAGGGTCCTATGCAAGAAATAGCGCACAAGGTAGTGCTGTCTGCGACGCTAACCTTCAAAAAAAGCTTCACGCGCATCAAAGAGGACTTAGGCCTTGATCGCGTACCAACGATAGACAAAGTCTATAAGACTCCCTTCGACGTCGCCACGAATACGCTTTTGTTTACGCCGACAGACGTTCCTCTGTGGTACGGGAAACCAGGACCCGCGCGCACCGCCTGGGTTCAGAAAAACGCCGAGCACATTAGTAAGTTAGCTCGAATAACAAAAGGACGAATGCTGGTACTTTGTGCCTCTGCTGACGACATGCGCGACCTCAGCAACGAAATGACCCGTAACAACTTCTGGAATACCTCCGGACTTAAGTTATATAAACAAGGCGCCATATCTGCGCAAGCGTTAGCTAGTTTTAGGGCTAATCCGAGGAGTGTTCTCTTTGGATTGGATTCCTACGGAGAGGGAATCGATATTCCCGGGGACGACCTCATTTCGGTATTTATACCCAGACTCCCGTTTATCCACCCTGACAACATCGACTACCAAGCCGATAAGAAAGACCTAGGACTGTTTCCAGCCTTTGAACAAAAATCAGTCCCGTACATGGTAACAAAAATGCGACAGTGGTGCGGTCGACTGCTTCGCACTATGTCTGACCGAGGAATCGTGACGATCTCAGATGGCAAAATCTGGACTAGCACAGGGAACAAAGACATGTACGACAGGCTTATGGACGGGTACGAAAACAAGGATACGAAGAAGTGGGTAACTGGATACCGAGAGAACCCCGATAAGCCACGGCGAGAGGGGTACGGCAGAACACTGCTTGACACACTAGGCTATATTCACGTAACTGATAAGATTGAAGGGGTTCTGAAGCGAGCTCGAGAATGGGCTATATAAGATTAACACCGGTTAACGAATACAAAGAGGAGTTTCAAGATGGCACGTCCAGTAGGCAGCAAGGTTATTGAGTGTACGCAGTGTGGCGGGCAGATAGTTGCAATGGCAAGAGAGACAGGTACATGTAAAACCTGCGGAACGCAAATCAAGTTCACGCTAAAACTGTTAAAGTCTCTAGGTAAGAAACGTGATTAGCTTGCGAAATTCGTGTTTATGTTTATAAACTATACGTATGCGTTTTCAAACCGGGATAGTACTGTGTGATGAGCCGGACCAGGAAACTGTTGTTTCAGCGGTAACCTGGTTCACTCGCCCTCCGGTTAACTTTTCTACTCAAAGTCTTACCGCCCCTTACGTCAAAGAACACTTACTGGCTGCAATAGTAGTACATAACTCCGACGTCGTAACTGCGGTTAACACAGCCTGCCATCGTACAATCGAGACCCTCCTGGTTAAAGGTTGGACTGCCCCTGGTGATGCCCCGGAAATTGAGTTATTAGTCAAACCCTACCTGGCGAAGCAGCGATTCATGCTACCCAGTCAGCGAACACCGTCACATTGGCTACTTAACGCAGCGAATGTGGTGTTACGAGCATGGTTACGAGGAGGCCAGTAATGGCAAACGACAAGTATAACCCCGGGGACGAGAACCCTAAAGTCGGGGACAACCAGTGTGGTAAGTGTAAAAAAACGCTCTCTCGTGGACACCGCGTGTCTATTGCACATATTGTTGATCGTGCAGGAAACGACATGATGAACCTTTCCCGGAAAGGGCTCTACCTATATGAAGAGTTTGAGTTTGTACACGTAGACTGTAGTGACCCCTTCTTAAAGAAAGGTTAATGAGATGGCTACCGGAGTATTCAACCCCTATATTGAAAAGAAAAAGCAGCCAGAACCTGGAGATTCCGAAGAAATCATTCCTGGAGATATCCGATTGGATGGGGACTCTTACGTATTAGAACTACGGCAGGTAGACCAGAAAGATCTCCCTGCTCGATTGGGAGCTCTTCTGCGCGATGTAATGATGGACCATAGTCATGTGCTGATGCGACACGGAATTGATATTCTACCTCGCGGAGAAACTCGCCAACTAGAAGAAAATGAAGTGTCTCTTCCTACCCCGGCTGGGCACATCTGTGTGTATGTAGGTGACGTCAAAGACGACCCGGTCAATACCGAGATCAAAGTATTCCGGCGAATAGCCTGTGCATTGCGGGAAGTTCCACGTAAAATCCTAGCTAAAAACAGGGCCAAGGTCCTAGAAAGGGGATAACAATGTCCAACACGCTACCGTGCTCCGAATGTGTCCTGTACCACGCCATAATTAAACCCCACAGGAGGGGGGGTGAGTCTCAGGATATTGGAAAGGGCCACTGTCTCAATAAAACCGTGTACGCGAAGAACCGTGCAGGAAACCCCGTATACCCTCCTCGAGCAAAAGTTGAAGATCTGCCCCACGCGCGGCACATCGTCTCACTGCGCCGAGGAGTTGAAGTAGTACCTC
>Ga0233413_10001037_pt1 | contig 12591 bp, 13 predicted proteins | sample Na_anoxic_6_MG_FD_189019 | JGI IMG/M metagenome (GOLD analysis project Ga0233413, IMG submission 189019) | Seawater microbial communities from Saanich Inlet, British Columbia, Canada - Na_anoxic_6_MG | ecosystem: Environmental > Aquatic > Marine > Inlet | place: Canada: British Columbia... | reverse complement strand
CAGGTTCACCCGTATTGAAACCTCTCGCAGTTCTTTTTCAAGAGCAGCTTTTTTTTCACGAGCGACCCCCACTTTTGCTCGCCCCTCAGCTAGTTCTCGTAGGTACAAGATCATTGCATCAATCCAAGGCGGAGTATCAAAAAGGTTGTAAGTGAAATCGATAAACTTCACACCTTCATAATACGGAACATCGACTCCAGCAATATTTTCATACCGCTTGTGTACTTTTTCCACCTTCGCAACCGCTTCTAGATCGATATTGATACGTGCAGAAAGGAGGGAACATACCTCCTCAACTCTGGCAAATTCCTTTTCATACTGCTTCTCAAGCTCAACGATCTCAAGACGCGCCTCACTCACCTCTGCCTGAAGCATCGCCTTCTTCAGTTGAAGAGTGGGCAAATACTTCTCCAGTTGACTAAGACGTGCTTGCTGAGCACGCAATTCATTCTTTGTTAATTTTACTTCAGCCATTGTTTCCTGTAGAATTTGGCCAATATTTTTTAATTAAGGCCTCTTTAATCCCTACTTCTTCCGGTTTAAAACACTCGGAAAGCATCTCCCATCCCTTGTCCAATGCTTCTTCCAAAGGCATATTCACCTGAAGATCCATCATACGATTCTCGAAAAGAATAGAATAGTTCAATAACTGCTCATCCCAACGAGACAATCGGAATCCCATACTTTGTCTTTCTCGCGCTTTTTTGGATTCTGCATAGAGACGAATCATCGCATTTGCGAGATCGCCATGATCTTCACGTGTCACGTTTCCGATCACAAGCTGTTTCAAGCGTGAGAGTGATCCAAATGGGTCAATTTTTCCCCCATGCAGATAAAACTGTCCTTCTGTTATGTATCCGGTATTATCCGGAATCGGATGTGTAACATCGTCACCGGGCATTGTCGTTACACCAATAATTGTAATCGATCCACTCCCCTCAATCAGAACCGCTTTTTCGTAGCGAGAAGCCAGATCAGAATACAAAGAACCCGGATATCCACGGTTTGAAGGAACCTGATCCATCGTAATTGCAATTTCCTTACCTGCATCGGCAAATGCTGTCATATTCGTTAGAAGTACAAGTACGTGCTTATCATTTACGGCAAATTTTTCTGCACAAGCTAGTGCCATATCCGGAACGAGAAGGCATTCTACAGCTGGATCGGTAGCTCTATGGATAAACATCACCGTTTTATTCATCGATCCTGACGCTTCCGCATTATCGATAAAAGCCTGGTAATCTCTAAAAGTAAGACCCATCCCGCAAATGACTACGACATCCGCATCTGTTTGGTTTGCAATCCTCATTAGAAGGTCGTTGTAAGGTTCTCCGGGAATCGAAAAGATTGGGATCTTCTGAGATTTCACCAATGTATTGAAAACATCGATCATCGGAATATTGGTACGAACCATATCTCGTGGAATAATCCGTTTTACCGGATTGAAGGAAGTTCCTCCGATATTGATCGCTTCTCCAACAATATCCGGACCCCCATCAATCGGCACTCCAGCACCACTCAACCGTCTTCCTAAAAGAGCCGGTCCATAAGTCGCTTGAATTTCATGTTTCAAAAATGTGACTTTATCTTCTGTGGAAATCCCACGAACACTTTCAAATACCTGAAGTGTCACACGATTTCCTTCAATACGAAGAGCTGATCCGTAGACAGAGCGTCCATCTTTAAGATCAATCCTTGCCAGTTCACCCAGACCCACATCTTCCGCTGTGACCGTAATCAAACTTCCTCGCATATCTTCGATTCTGTCATAAACTGTTTTCATTCGTTATCCTCTCGATTCAATCATTTCTTCAACATTTTCAAGTGCACTTTTATACTCAGCAGACTCGAAAGTCATAAAGTTCATGTTTTTAAGGTTATTCTGTAATGTTAGAAAGAAATCTCTTGCTTCGTCGTGAGCTTCAAATTTAAATTCCTTCTCAAAAACCTTGTTAATCAAACGAAACAGACCTAACTGCCGTTTTAGCGGACAATAAGCATCTTCCTTATCAAATGCATTTTGCTGAAGGTAAGAGAAGTCATAGAGTTCTCCTTTCAGATAGATCACCATATCTTCAATAGCAGTTCCTTCTTCTCCGACCACTTCCATTCGCTTCCGAATTTCATCACTATTTCGTAAGAACCAGTCGGCCTTTTTCACCATATCACCCCATCCCTCTTGCTGCTCTTCTAGCTCCTGACCTACAAGAGTTACATACTTTGACCAGGATTGCAGAGGATCAATTGCAGGATAGCGGCGAGCATCGGACCGTTCTTTTGACAAACCATGAAATGCACCGACAACTGACAGCGTCGCTTGTGTTACAGGTTCTTCGAAGTTCCCTCCGGCAGGAGAAACTGCACCCCCAATGGTGACGGAACCCACTTTGCCGTTTTCAAGAGCGACTACACCTGATCTTTCATAGAATTCAGCAATTCGAGATGCCAAGTAGGCCGGAAACGCCTCTTCCCCAGGAATTTCTTCCAATCGACCTGACATTTCCCGAAGAGCTTGCGCCCAACGAGAAGTCGAATCGGCAAGCATAAGAACATTTAGTCCCATTTGCCGATAATATTCCGCCATTGTGACTCCCATGTAAATGGAAGACTCTCGAGCAGCAACCGGCATAGAAGATGTGTTACAGATAATTGAAGTACGAGTCATCAACGTTTCTCCCGTATAGGGATCAATCAAATGAGGAAACTCTCGCAACATTTCCACTACCTCACCCGCTCGTTCTCCGCACGCTACAACAATAACAATATCCACAGCCGAGTACTTTGACAGATGATGTTGAAGCACTGTCTTTCCTGCACCAAATGGACCCGGTGAGCAAAAGGTTCCTCCTTTTACAATTGGAAACTGTGTATCTAATGTTCTAAGACCTGTTTCCATCATTTCCGTCGCTGGAATCTTTTCCCCTTCTTGCATCCCTTTTTTAACCGGCCATTTTTGAATCATGGTGACATCAAATTCTTTTCCGTCTTTATCTGCAATTTTTGCAATGACGGTATCTACCGTATAAGATCCAGGTTTTGCAATATATTTCACCGTGTAGGATCGATACATAGAAAATGGAACCATGATCTGATGATGGAATCTTCCTTCCAGAGTGGATCCAAGAGAATCTCCTCGTTTCACACGATCGCCCTCTTTCGCTTTCGGCTCAAAATCCCAATTCTTTGTACGATCCAATGCATTTAGATAAACACCTCTTGGAAGAAAAAACCCGGCTTTATCTGCAACTTCACTTAAAGGATTTTGAAGACCATCAAAGATAGAAGAAATAAGACCCGGCCCCAATTCAGCTTCAAGCAGGTCTCCTGTAAATCGTACTGGGGTATCCAACCTTACACCGGTTGTGTCTTCGAAAACCTGAATTTTCGCTTCATTTCCGACAATTTCAATCACTTCAGCCTTCAGCTCAAGACCGTTAACCTCTACCATTGCCACCTCTCCCTGACGGATAGCTCCATCAAAACGAACCTGGAGAAGGTTTCCAAAAGCTTTCACCACTTTACCTCGAGATGTTGCCTGTTCTTCGGAGTATGTTACTGTTTGTGTCATGATGATTCCTTCACAATTTTATCTACAATTTCTAAACCTTTTTTCTTATCTAACTCAAGCCATCTTTCCACTATCACAAGCTGAGCTAAATATCCCAAGACACGATCCACTGAAAACTGATAGGTCCCCATTAGCTCTTCGATCTTCGCATAGCGATATTCGCAAAGAGCTTGATACAGCTCCACAGGAGAATCCGAATGCTCGTCAAAAAGCGGCTTTAAATCACTGTACCGATCAGGGGGGTCATAAGTTTGAGCATCCTTCTGAGCAAGAATCTGCATCACGATATCGTCATCAGGATCTTCGTACTGCAGCTCTTCAGCTAAATCTCTACCCATTTTCTTTGCTCTGAATCCCGTCAGAACTAATCTCCATTCTCGCTCAAAAGTCAAATAGTCGTGTAAAAAACCTGTCGCGTTTTCACTTTCGATTTTAAAGTAATTGGATATTAACATTGGAAAATGATGTAGCCGATCTTCGGTATTCTCATAGTGATCCAAAAAGTCATACACATAATCGGGAAATCCCGAATAGGTAAGAATCGCATCTTCTAATTCGTTTTCATCAAATACACCTCGAAAATCAATCTCTTCCTTCTTAAGAAAGGAGCGTATATTTTGGATATCATAATAACGACGCATCACAATTGATTTGCGATAATCTTCAGGAGAAAGATTTGCCTTCAATAAATTCGAAAACCCCTGAAAGGTAATATCCGGGGGATATCCCAATTGCAAGTCCGGTAGAGCCGTTGCGAGAAAGTAATAGTCTGTCATAGTCAAGAAATTACACTTCCTTTGATTTTGATGCTCCAAAAAGCAACTCTCTAAAATCCTTTCGCACATAACTCGAAAGTAACTCTTTGATTGCAGAGTCCGTGATATCAATCGTCATCTTTTTATCATGGATTTTAATCTGAGCACCTCCATCAAAATGTCCCACCACTACACTCTGCTCTTTCAATCTCTTCAATACTTTTTCTCCAAGAAGTCGATTCACCTCATCCGCTGATACCACCTGAGGAATGACTGCGGATAAATCTACAGAAACACCCTCTTCGTCAATTGCTTTAATAATACTGTCGATTAATCTGGCAATAACATTCGGATCCGATGATTTTTGTTTAATCTCACTCTCAATCTCTGAATTAAATAACTTATGTTCAATGCTTTGCCGCAAAGATTCCAAACTCTGCGTTGCAGCCTGTTCAAGTGAAGAATGAAACACATTTCGTTCTTGTTCAATCGATTTACGCGCGTCTTCAACTATTTTTTCTGCATTTTGCTCAGCCTCTCTCACAATTCCGGCTGCCTTCTCTTTCGCTTGCTCAATCACACCCTCAGCCTCTAGCTGAGCTGGCTCAAGAGTTTCACGCCGAAGGACATCGCATATTTTTTGAATTTTTTCTTCGCCTTTTTCCAGTGATTTCATAAATCCTCTTCCAACTGTTTGCTAACATCAGATATTCCCAATCTTCGCTATTTTTCTCAAGGAAATTAACAGTAAAATGCGGATTACTAAGGATATGACGTTTCCCAAAAAAACAACAATCATGCATAAATGAGCATTAATCATATACACGAACAGGAGTTTTCCCATGATTCTACGTTATTTGACTATTCTCTGCAGCTGTCTCACTCTTCTTAGTTTTGGCACTCAAGCTGATGAAACAGTACAGTTTACACCTCCGGAAGGATGGTTAATGGCAAAAGGGGAAACTCTTCCGACAAATGTGCAAGTTATGGTTGTGGGAAAAGGGGGAAAAGAATTTCCACCTTCAATCAATTTGAGTACTGAAGAATTTGGGGGATCAGTTAAAGACTATCTCAAAATCGTGAAATCGATCAATGAAGCACATGGTGCCGAATGGAAAGATCTGGGACCGATCATCACTGAAGCCGGAGAAGGAAGCCTTTCTCAAGTAGACACCCAAACCGAGTGGGGTGCTGTCAAGATGATGCATGTAATTCTCGTTCGAGATGGAGTCACCTACATACTAACTGCGGCAGCATTACGCGATGAATTTCCTAAATTTTATAAAGACTTCTTTCGTTCCTTACGTTCATTGAGATTTAATGAAGCAAGTGTAACAAATTGATAACAAGGAGTACTACGTGAATACATTTAAAAATTACATTGCCTACATAACTTTGATTGCATTTCTAGGGTCACCTTTGGCAGATTTAAGAGCTAACGAATGCCATCATGATATCTGCATAGAAGAACACTATTGTGATGATGAATGTTGTGAATGTTATGATAACGTCCATGTAGAAGATCATTATTCTAGTAATGAGTGTACTTGTGATTTCAACCATCCAAATGGATATGCTTATGCTGATTGCTGTTATGCAGCGTGTAGGACACCGGGATGTGCAATTTTGATTGGAGCAATTCTCACGGGGGTTATTGTCTTATTGATGAGTTCATGTAACTGCCATAGCAGTTCACACTAGTAAACTGCAAACATATGATTTATAGATGGTTGTGGTTAAGCTCAAAATAAACAGTCTCTCATCTTAAAAAAATTGCACGAAAAAATATCATATCGGATATAAGGGTTGAGTGGAAAGTGCTTTTTACAAGGAGAATTCTCATGAAAACATTTAAGAAATATTTAGCTTACCTAAGTTTATTTACGATCCTCGGAACTTCAGGAGTTAGTTTATCGGCTGATGAGTGTTGCAATGATGGCTGTGCTTACGATGATTGCCGTAAAGCGCCTGTCATATCACCACAATGTGCAATTGGTGCCATAGCTGTCGTAGCCACTGTTGCAGTTATTCTGCATAACAGTAAGCAGGGACATAACCCCGGAGACTCTAATCATAGCCACTAGACTTAATTGGACATGATGGTAATGAAATCGTTTATATGGATACGAAAAGGGGCAACAATTGCCCTTTTTCTTTTTCTTACGGGATGCTCCCCTGCTGCACGTTCTTGGAACCTTCAGAAGACGACCACATCTCAGGCATGCTATAATTCAGGAAGGCTCTTGTTAACTCCTGAATCTGATTATGGTGGAATAGAGCTTCAGATTGATCGAGGAAGTTTTGGACAACGCATGTATCTGAATACACGTTCTCTTCCGTTTTCGATCAATAAGGAGGGAAAGAGTGTAGTCAAAGTTTCGAATGCTACAGAGACTGTTACAATCCAAGCGACATCTTTAGAAGGAAGGCAAAGAGTGTTGATCCCTGATGACACTGCATCTTGGATCATTCGCAATTTACTTGAAGGTCAGACTTTGACTGTTGTGATTGGTCGTTACAAAACAGAAATCTCGCCTCATGATTTCAGATATAAATATCGGGAATTGAATTGCATATAGCAAAGAGCGAAGGAAAGCGTCAAATGAACCCATGTTGACATTGAACATGGACTTCGTCTCCGGATGAAACAATTATAAAACGCACCCCCCTCCCCTTTCAGGGGAGAGGGTCCATGGTCCGCTTGCTCAAGACGCTTACGAGTGATGGGGGCCGGGCCTGCATAACTGCGTAACTCAAAGTTCGGTTCGGAGCCAGTGCCCAAACATCAAAGTTATGCAGTTACGCAGGCCCGGCCCCCATCACACGAAGAATTCACCGAAAGTTTTTTGATATAAGAGAAAAGTTAACATTAATTTATAGGTTAAACCACAAAAACAGCCCCTTCTTTTGTGGACTAACCCTTAAAAACACCCCCGTCTTTTATAGACATAAAATCTAAATATAGGTAGAATCAAAATAAATAGGAGAATACTATGAAACGTGATCGCACCTCTTTCCTTGTTGATTGGCTGAATTCCAGTACACGAAAACCATTGATAATTCGAGGAGCTCGCCAGGTCGGGAAGACCTGGCTTATTCGAGATTTAGCCGAGTTGCAAAAGCTAAAACTCATTGAGCTTAACTTTGAGAAGCAGCCTAATCTAGAGTCTCTATTTGCCTCGAACGATCCAAAGGAAATTATCTCCAATATTGCGGCGTCCACAGGAGAGAGAATAGAGCTGTCAAAGACTATTTTATTTCTGGATGAAATTCAGGCGGCTCCCCATCTTCTGGCAAAGCTCCGTTGGTTTGCAGAGGATATGTCAGAACTCCCGGTAATTGCAGCGGGTTCATTGCTAGACTTTGCATTAGCTGATCATGAATTCAGTATGCCGGTGGGTAGGATCGGCTACATGTACCTAGATCCTCTTTCGTTCGAGGAGTTTCTCGAGGCGTTAGAACTGCATGAGTTAAGAGCCTACCTACAAACATTTAATTGGGAGATCAAAATTCCGGCGGCTATCCACTCACAGTTGATGAATGTTCTCAAAGAGTATCTCGTGGTTGGAGGGATGCCGGCAGCCGTCTCAACGTGGAGAACTCACCGACTACCAGATGCGGTAAATCAGATTCATCTTGATCTGTTGGCAACTTATCGGGATGACTTTGCCAAATATAGCGGGCACCTTTCGATAGATCGTCTCGAAGATATTATAACGTCAGTCCCTCGCCAGTTAGGGAAAAAGTTTGTCTACAAACATGCTAACTCTTCGATTAGCACGCCGCCCCTTAAGCAGGCTCTCGATCTACTTTCTAAGGCTAGAATTTGTCATCGAGTTGTGGCAACTTCTGCAAATGGTTTGCCCCTAGGCGCCGAAGTCAACGAAAAGTTCTCCAAGGTGATTATGCTAGATTGTGGGCTTTGCAGCGCATCCTTGGGGCTTTCATTGCATCAATTGAAGTCTGTATCTGAAATCTCGCTGATCAATAGCGGTGGAATGGCCGAACAGTTAGTAGGGCAGTTGCTGCGTACAGTGACGCCGCCATATGTTCCTCCGTCGTCCTACTACTGGCGCCGTGACAAGAAGGGTGCTGAAGCTGAGATTGATTACATCATCGCACATGAAAATCAGGTAATCCCCGTCGAAGTAAAGGCCGGAAAAAGCGGATCGCTTAAATCACTGCATCAGTTTATGCGAACAAAAAAGAAAACAGTCGCAGTAAGATTCAACTCAGACATTCCTAGCTTAGGTCTCGTACGCATAAAGGATGCCTCTGATTCTTTCCTTGAGTACAATCTGCTATCACTCCCGTTTTATCTATTGGGACAGCTTCACCGCCTGATCGACGAAAGGGACCAGACCAGCATAACCACGTAACTCGAGCTCAGATATAGCTCTTCATTAGCAGCGTTCCTATCCGTATCCGTTTTATTTTTGCAAGAAAATGTCATCTATGACATAAGAGAACAATAAATTTAAACCGGAAGGATTCAAATGCAAACACGAAAATTTTTCATCTCTTTCTTGACTTTACTCATGCTATTAACGACCACATCAAATCATGCAGAAGAATACTGCTCTTATGCCGGTGGTCAAGGATATGAGTCTTGCCACGAAACAATGAACATGACTCCGGCGATTGCACTTTCTGCTGTCGCTCTCGGAGTAATCGTTGCCTTTGCTTTACTAAAAAGTGGTGGCTCAGCAGAACATGCACATAGTGAATAAAGTGAACTCGTTTTTATTTCATGTTCATTTCAGAACGTAGATCTTGCAACCGATTTTCAACTGTTTCGAAATATTGATCTACGAATAGAAACTGATTACGAATGAGTTTTCCGTCAGGTTCATATTGATGAAGATAATGAAAGAAATTTCCGAATAGATATCGGTATTCAAGTAACTGCAACTGGATATCCTGAATCACATTTTCAAGGGTCTCTTTCTCTGCTTCCACTCGATCTGTCATTCTTTGTACATATACCAGGAACTCCTGTAATGACTCTTTCATATCATTCATATCCATCTCGATTTCATGCATGTGCCGATGAACATCCCGTCTCTTAACCCAATCTTCTATTTGCACAATGAGATCCTTAAACTTATTCATCCGATTCAAATGATGCCTATTCTCATAAGACCCAAGAATTCCTTGATGAATCGCATAAAGTTCATGAAATAAAGGGAATTCAAACAGCACATGATACTGCCAATCAGCACGAAGAGCTTTCGAGAAAATCTTACCAACATAACCTACTACATTCTCATTAAATGACCCCAGCTCATTCATATCTTCCAGCCGCTCAAGCAGCTCTTCTGCTCGACTTCTCATGACACTTCTTGTCGTCAATGGTTGTCCCATTTCATGAAGGATTTTTTCAATCTCTCGATACTTTCTTTCCAATGTATAATTATTCTGAGGTTCCTTCCCCTCTTTCAGCGCACCCTCAAGTTCATTAAATAGGTCTTCTAATTTCTCCACATCAAATACCAAATGCAACAGCGCCATAGAAGATTCCGGCTCGGGACCCACAATCCACTCAGGAAAACCCCATCGACTTCGAACGTAAGGATTCGGATGTGTTTTCAAAAAGAAGTTCCGATAAGAAGAAATCATTGCCGCCAAAGTGTGCAACTCTTTCCGGCATCCGGAAATCATGTCATGCGCCAAAGGCCTATTGATCACTTCCTGAAAAAACTCATTTAAATTTCTTTTCAATAATCGACTTCTATCAAAAAGAGACTCTTGAAGCTCCTCATAATACTCATGAAAAAGCTGATAAGACTTTTCAGCCCGAAAGGATTTTCTTAATGCCTGTATCGTATTCTCTTGGGGAAGCAAACGTGACTCGGAATTGTACTTCCATAATTTAATCAAACGGTACAGATGCTTTAACTCTTTCTGTACATCTTCATCTAGTTCATTAAAAACCTGATACCCATCAAACTTCGCAACAGACTTGTCAATCTTCTGATTCAATGACTGATACCGATGATATCGATCCACAAATTTTTGATACCGTAAATTTAAAGACTTCTTAGTCTCCTTCAAAAAAGAGCCTAAATTACGATCTAATAGTCGACGCCATTTATACCAAATTTTCTTGAACCAAACTCCTCTCCCCTTCCGTGATTCACATGCCCAGCGATACTTCCACAATAATCCCTCTAACTGCTCCTCCACAACGCCCAACTGATCCATCTGGTCTAATAACATCGTCTTAATCGACCTTACAACCCCCAATAACCCAGGACTCCAACCCTCTACTCCGATCTGATTAATCTGCTGAAACAACTCTGTCACACATCCCTCAAGCACCTCGTTGTATTCCCACAACGCCTCATTGATCTCACGAATCGCCGACTCCCAATCGTCCGCTGGCACAAGACTTCTCTCACTCTTGGAAATCTCACTCACATTTTTCCCAAACGCCATTACTGCGTCTGATAATCTTAATGCGTCTCCGGAAGAGAAAGGGATGACAACGGGCAGGGTTTCTGTGGGAAAAGTATGGATGGCGTGAGTAATGGTGTTCCCTAGCTGGGATTCCTTTTCATTCAAATATTGTTTTAAATGATCTACTACTGATTTTTCTAGTGATACAATCCCTTGAAAATCAATAGGTTTCCAGGTCATTGACATAATGCATATCTTGGGTAAGTGATATATATATAATTTTATATTAACAAAACTGAAATTAAAGCAAAGATCTTGATTTTCTCACAATTCCTTGATATGATTAAGTACAAAATAGCGAAGGATTTAGAGATGTTTAAAGGTCATGAATTGGAATTTGAGTGTCAGCTATGTCACGAGCCTGTTGAGTTTTCTGTCTTAGATTTAGAGGATAGTGAGGAACCCTTATGCTGTTCTCACTGCCAAAAGAAATATGCACTTGAAGATGAAACCTTGAGACGTCAGCTGAAAAAATTTGTTGCTTTATGTCGTGAAATACATAATGCGGAGGAAATTTTGAGTCATACGTCTGTAGGGATTGATATAGGTGACAGCCGAGTGAAGGTACCGTATCGATTATTATTGACTCGATTGAATTCAACTATTGATTTGATGGTAGGAGATCAGCCACTTTCTATAAAATTTCGATTTGAGCCACGTGAAGATTTAAGGAGGATAAGAGATGAATAAGCTTGAACAGATCAAGACCATGACAACGATTGTGGCAGACACCGGAGATATTGATGCGATCAAAGAGCATAAGCCCACGGATGCGACCACGAATCCGTCCCTGATTCTGAAGGCTGCTGAGAAACCTCAGTATCAATCTTTGGTGGAAGAGGCGGTACATTTTGCTAAATCGAAGAGCAGATCCAAAGAGGAGCAGCGTCATCTTTTGATGGAGAAGTTGTTTGTCAACTTTGGGATTGAAATATTAAAAACCATTCCGGGGCGTGTTTCAACAGAGGTGGATGCGCATCTTTCATTTGATGTTGAAGGGAGCGTTGAAAAGGCGCATGCGTTGATCAAACATTATGAAGAAGCCGGAATCCCTCGAGAACGGATATTGATCAAGCTTGCCTCTACCTGGGAGGGAACCGTTGCGGCTCGTCAGTTGGAAAAAGAGGGAATTCATTGCAACATGACATTGATGTTTAGTCTAGCTCAAGCAATTGAGTGTGCTGATGCAGGAGCCACATTAATCTCCCCTTTTGTAGGGCGAATTTTGGATTGGTATAAGAAAAAGGAAGGGGTTGATGGATATCCTCCTGTAGAGGATCCCGGTGTTAAATCAGTGACTCAGATTTATCATTATTATAAGAAGTTCGGATATCACACTCAGGTGATGGGAGCCAGTTTTCGGAATAAGGAAGAGATCATTGAGCTTGCCGGATGCGACTTATTGACTATTTCTCCCGTGCTCTTGGATGAGCTGAATGATGCCGAGGGAGAAGTAGTCCGTAAATTAGATCCTTCTGCATCGAAAGATATGGATATTGAAAGAATTGAAATGGATGAAAAAACTTTCCGATTGATGTTGAATGAAGATGCGATGGCAACGGAAAAGCTGGCGGAGGGAATTCGGAATTTCGGTGCGGATGCCACAAAGTTAGAGTTGAGGATCGGCAAAAAATTCGGGTTGTAGGGAATAGTTCAGACCCCTACTTATTTACCGCGAAGATCGTGAAGGAGGCGAAGATTAATCTTTGCCTCCTTCACGATATATGCTCTCTACATCTTCCCTTTTGCGTTTTATTTTTAGACAATGCATAGATAAGACTTTGACCCAATAAAGTTAGGAGTCGATCT
>Ga0233413_10001036_pt1 | contig 12596 bp, 11 predicted proteins | sample Na_anoxic_6_MG_FD_189019 | JGI IMG/M metagenome (GOLD analysis project Ga0233413, IMG submission 189019) | Seawater microbial communities from Saanich Inlet, British Columbia, Canada - Na_anoxic_6_MG | ecosystem: Environmental > Aquatic > Marine > Inlet | place: Canada: British Columbia... | reverse complement strand
GCTGTCTATCTGTTTCTTGGTGCGTTTACCTACGGCATTGTCTACACAGTCTGGCTCAAGACGCGCACGTGGATGAATATCGTGGTCGGCGGATTAGCCGGCAGTTTTGCCGTCATGGCCGGCGCGACTGCAACGGGTGCAACGTTTGCCCCGGCGCCATTGATACTGGCCATTGTTTTATTCTTGTGGACGCCACCACATTTCTGGGCACTGGCTTTCGCTTGTAAGAAAGACTATGCGGCTGCCGGAGTGCCGATGCTACCGGTCATTGCCAGCGAAGAGCTGTCGACCGGAACTATTCTTGCGCATGCGATCGTGTTGGTCGCATTGTCGATACTGCCCTACTGGTATGGCATGAGCTGGATCTATCTCGTCGGTGCATTGTCCGGTGGTATTTTCTTCGTCTATGCCAGTGTCAGGTTGTATCTGAAGCCGAGTGTATCGCTGGCCTGGCGAGCCTTTGCTGCCTCGATTGTGCAACTCGGCCTGTTACTGACAGCGGCAATCCTCGATAACGCCATCCTGGGTTAAGCCTGTGGTCGAACGTATTGGTGCATTAACAAGCCTCAATATGCCGCCGTTGATTCGTTCCTGCCTGGTGTTGCTGCTCATATTTTCGGGCACCACTGGTTGCGTTAAAACGACGGTCGATACTTATCGTAAAGTACCCGAATCGCGGGTCGATTCTGCTTACGCCAAACCAGGTGTCGATTTCTCCCGTTATCAAAAATTGCAGCCAGTGCCGCTCGAGATTTATTACTATGAAGGCCAAGCCAAGCCCGACCCGGATGACCTTGCGCGTCTTCGACAGATTTTCCGCACAGCATTCCTGGCTGCCATCGGTGATGATTACCTGATCGTTGATGAGTCCGGGCCTGATGTTTTGCACGTCAGGGCTTCGCTGGTCGATCTTGAGCTTTCGTCGGTGCCGGCTGATATGCCTTTTCAGGGTCGTGCAGCTGCGTTGGTGGCTGAAGGTCACCTGACATTTTTTATGGAACTGTCCGACTCGCTCAGTGGTGAGGTTTTGGCGCGTGCGGCTGACAAGGAAAAAGACACTGGCCCTGTCGGTGTCGCCACCACGCAGCGGGATTGGGAGCGGACTACAGTGGCGGCTGAATACTGGGCCGGGTTGTTTCGGGACTTTCTCGACAATAATCTCGGGCATTGAGTTTTTTCATCCACGCTATATCGGCTCGATGTCGTGCCGACCGTGTTCTGTGATGGTAGGATAAATAGCTGCATCGCTTGCTCCAAGGGCAAGTATCGTCGGGGTTCATAGTTAGGAGAGGTGTGACCCGGGCAAGGGGTTCAGCAGTTGCAATATTACTGCTCACAATAATTAAACATCAGTATTTTTGACGGTGGTTTCGCGATCGCTGACGTCGCGGACCATGGAGGCTTTGTTATATGTCGGAACTCGAGAATAAGAACAGCACAACTGAGCCGGAAGGTATCAGAGTCGGGTTCCTATGGCTGGCGCCCGGAATTTCACGCGGCAACTTGTATGCATTCTTTTACACGGCATTCTCGACCATTGGGCTACTGACTTTCGTCAGTGTTGCAACGACGCTGGTCCTCAATACCCATCTGAAAATCCCAACCGATCAGCAAGGCACGATCTCCGGACAACTCGTCTTCTGGACCGAAATTACTCAGATACTTCTTTTTGGGGTAGTCGGCGTGATGGCCGATCGGGTGGGGCGTAGCCGTCTGCTGGCAATCGGCATGGTGGTCATGGGGTTGGCCTATCTGTTTTATCCGTTTGCCGGTTCGATCACTGAGCTGACGTTTTATCGTATTTTATATGCGCTTGGTCTTGGCACGGCGACCGGGATGCTGGCGACAATTACCACCGACTATCCCCAGGACCGGTCACGCGGCAAGCTGGTTGCAGTGGGCGGTGTCTTCAATGGGCTTGGTGTGATTTTTGTCATCGCATTGATCGGTGCATTGCCCATGATACTGGTCAAGGCCGGCTATGATGAAGTCACCGCATCCTATTACACGCACTTTCTGACCTTCGGTTTATGCCTGGTCAGTGGTTTGGGAGCCTGGTTCGGGTTAAAGGGAGGCGTTCCAATCCGGCACGGCGAGCACTTGCCGCTGCGCCAACTCGCCACCAGCGGCCTGAAGGAAGCAAGGAATCCGCGTATCGCGCTGGCTTATGCCGCCGCGTTTGTTGCTCGTGGCGATCTCGTCATACTCGGTACATTTTCAATCCTGTGGGGTGCCACGGCAGCTATTGATCAGGGTATCGATCCGTCGGAAGCGGTTGCAAAGGGACGGCTGATTTTTGTGATTGCATCGGCTGCTGCCATGATATGGATTCTGGTCATGGCGCCGATCATGGACCGCTGTAACCGCGTTACGCTCATGTTGATTTGCATGTTGCTCGGAGCGGCTGGTTATATGTCTGTCTGGTTTGTCGATGATCCTCTTGATCTGGCAACGGCATGGCCATTCTTTGCGATGCTCGGCGTCGGGCAAATCAGTACCTTCCTTGGCGCACAAACCTTGATTGGTCAGGAAGCGCCGCGGACACACCGTGGCGCTGTTGTCGGAGTGTTCAATACATCGGGTGCAATCGGCATCCTTGTGTCGTCCTTGCTAGGTGGCTACCTGTTTGACAAGGTTTCGCCCGCTGCACCTTTCATCCTGATAGGGGGGATGAATTTTATGGTTGCGGTGCTGGCAATCATCGTTAGATTCAAATCTCCGGGGCCAATGGTGGGTCGGAGTGGGGTGACTAAAGCAAGTTTATAAGGTGTTGGTTTTATTTTTAAAAACGTGTGTTTAATCAGGAGCACAGTTTTTACTAATATTGAACTCAGCGCTTTAGCTAACCCATAAATCACGGCCCCTCGCGTGCAGCAGTGATTCTTGCTCTTTCCCTGAGCGGTTTTTTGAATAAATTGGGGTCAGGAAAGAGTAAAAAATACGGCTGGATGCCGCCTCTACGCAGCGACGTCGAAGCCGGCTTTTTCTATTGCCTGCTCTATGGTGGTTTGTTGAATTATATTGGTGTCGAAATCGACCGTGACCGTACCTGCATTAAGTTCGGCGCTGACTTGTTGTACTCCGGGTTGTTCGTGCAGGGCATTCTCAATGCTTTTGACGCAGCCACCACAGGTCATTCCTGAAACTTTTATTGTTGCTGATGCCATTACAAATTACTCCGTGGAAGATGTTTTTTGTTGAACGAACTTTGGGCGCCAGTTGCGTAAGAGTAACGAGTTACTCACGACACTGACGCTGCTCAGCGCCATTGCTGCCCCGGCAAGCGTCGGCGTCAGTATACCCGCGGCGGCCAGCGGGATGCCAACGACGTTATAGATAAATGCCCAGAACAGGTTCTGTTTGATTTTGCGAAAAGTAGCACGACTCGCGGAGATAGCAGCCGCAACGAGTCGTGGGTCTGGGCGCATTAATGTGATGCCAGCTGTTTCCATAGCAATATCGGTGCCGGTGCCCATTGCGATACCAACATCGGCGGCCGCCAGCGCCGGTGCATCGTTAATGCCGTCACCGATCATGCCAACGATAAATCCTTGCGCCTGCAGTGCATCGATGGCTTGTGCTTTTTGGTCCGGCTTCACCGAGCCGCGACTTTCATCGACGCCGACTTCGTTACCGATTTTCGCTGCCACTCGTTCAGCGTCTCCGGACAGCATCAGCGTGCGTGCACCAAGTTGCCGTAGAGCCGTAACGGCATCGATGGCCTCGGGACGTAACAGGTCGGCTATCGCGATGATGCCGATAACCTGGCCGTTATCTGCAACCCATACGACGGTATTGGCCTGAGACTCAAGTGTATGGGCACGTTCAGGTTCGAGCGGTTTGATGCTGTGTTTGCGTAGCATGTCGGTATTGCCGCAGACAATTTCATGACCTTCGACTAACGCCGTGACTCCCAATCCGGTGTGGCTCTGAAAATCTGTGACATCTGGCAGCGTGATTGCAAGTTCCGTGGCGCGTTCGAGCATCGCACGTGCAAGAGGGTGTTCGCTGCCCTGTTGTACTGTTGCTGCCACGCGTAATACATCATTTTCGGTGCCGGTGAATGCGTGTATGGCGGCGATCGCCGGCTTGCCCTGGGTTAGCGTTCCGGTCTTGTCGAAGATAATTGCATTGAGTCGATGCGCACGTTCGAGTGACTCGACATCCTTGATCAGAATGCCCGAGCGAGCCGCCGCACCGGTTCCGGTCATGATGGCTGTCGGTGTTGCCAGGCCCAGTGCGCAAGGGCAGGCGATTACCAGCACCGATACTGCGGCAATCAGCGCTGGTTCAAATGCGCCACCGAGTGCGTACCAGCCGATAAAGGTAAGTAGTGCGATACACATGACGACCGGGACGAAGATTTCACTGATGCGATCAACGAGTCGTTGCACCGGCGCCTTGCCGGCCTGTGCGTTTTCGACCAGGTGAATGATCCTGGCCAGTGTCGAGTCTTGGCCAACATTGGTAGCGAGTAGTTCCAGCAGGCCGGTACCGTTGATTGCACCACCGGTCACCGGGTCGCCGATATTTTTTGCCACCGGCAGGCTTTCACCGGTAATCAGTGCCTCATCGATTTCGCTGTACCCGGCGACGACTTCGCCATCTACCGGAATGCGTTCACCGGGTTTAACGATGATGCGATCACCGGTGACGACTTCGCTGATAGCTAATTGCACTTCGCTGCCGTCAGTTATTTTGACGCGTGCGGTCTCAGGGCGCAGATCCATCAATTGGCGAATGGCAGCCGTGGTGCCGCGCTTGGCTCGTGACTCCATGAATTTTCCGAGCAGGACCAGCGTAATGATGACGGCGGATGCTTCGAAATACACTTTGCCGGCGGCCTCCGGGCCGAGGGTCGCGATCAGGTACCAGCTGTAAAAATAGGCAGCTGAAGTGCCCATGACGACGAGAACATCCATGTTGGCCGAGCGAGCCCGCAATGCCTTGTAGGCGGCGGTGTAAAAACGTGCGCCGATGATGAACTGAACTGCCGTTGCAAGCAGCGTCTCGACGACCAGCGGCAGCATGAACTCGATGCCAAGAAATTTTAGCAACATGTGCAGGACGAGGGGTGAAGATAACGCGATCGACAACAGCAGGATGCGTCTTTCTTTCGTCAGCTTCGCTGCTTCGCGCTCACGATGTTGCCTATCTACATCGGCCTGTTGTCCGGCTGTCGCGGTGATTAGTGGTTCATAGCCCGCTTCGCGTACAGCTTGTGCCAGTCTGTCGATACCGGCGCCGCCAACGGTACGTACGTCGGCGCGTTCGAGGGCGATATTGACGTTCGCCTCCAGCACGCCCGGAACCTTGGCGAGTGCTTTCTCAACCCGACCGGAACAGGCGCTGCAAGTCATGCCGCCGATGCCGAATGAGAACGAATCTTCGCTTACTGCAAAACCGGCATTTTTGATGACGCTGGCAATCGCGATGATATCCGTGGCGTTTGCATCGAATGACACATTGGCGCGTTCAAGTGCGAAATTAACACCCGCAGTCTCGATGCCATCGGCGCGCGTCAATGCCTTTTCCAGACGTATGGCGCACGCACCGCAGGTCATGCCCTGTACCGGCAAATCTGCGGTTTGCAGTATCGGGTCGGAAACAGTTTTGTCGTTAGTGCTCACAGACTTGCTCGTTCAAAAGTTGATTGCTTATTTTAGCGGGTTTCAGTATCCCATGCTGTAGGAGCGGTTTCAGCCGCGATTGAATTGCGGTATGCAGCCAATCGCGGCTGAAGCCGCTCCTACAGTTGGTTTGGCGTAGTATTTCGAATACTCAGCGTGACGGCAGCGCGGTACGGCGGGGATGCGTATGGAAACGACGAATAAATTCGCCGAATACGAGATTGCCGAGCGAGATCGATTGCTCGATATGGTCTTGTGTCGCGATTCTTACTTGGTCTGGATGGTCATTGCCGCCGACATCCATGGCTTCGCGCGCCATCGACGGCGTGTGTAGCCAGCGCTGAATCATTGCGGCGTCGACCTCGAGGTGGAACTGCAGTCCGTAGACATTGTCGTTATAGCGAAAGGCCTGGTTCTGGCAATCCGGTGAAGTAGCAAGATGTGTTGCACCGTGAGGAATGTCGAACATGTCGCCGTGCCACTGAAAAATCATCTGGGTGTCATCGAAATGCTGGAACAGTGGGTCCGTGGATCCCGCCTTGGTGGGGTTCAGTTCGTACCAGCCAATTTCCTTTGGCTGGTTAGGTGACACACGGGCGCCGAGTGCGCGGGCGATTAATTGTGCGCCAAGGCAAATGCCGAGTACGGGTTTGCCGGCATCGATTGTCTTACGGATCAGTTCAATTTCTGTATCAAGGTGTGGGTAGCGATCGGATTGGTCGCAATTCATCGGACCGCCAAGAACGATCAGGCCGTCATAGTTAGTGATATCCGGTTTCGCATCGGGTTGGCGACCGAAGTTAATGTAGCGAATGCGAAAGCCAGCATCACGAAGTAACGGGTCCAGGGTACCAAGGATTTCGTAGGGAACATGTTGGAAAATCAGCAGACGGCGCATAGTTATCTTCGGAGGTATCTTTGTATCTTTGGGGTCGGACCACGATAAGCCCTTAATAAATAAATAAATATCTAAAATAAACAGTGCATATCACGCACTAATGTCAGTATTTTATGCCTATTATCGAGTTTTGATTGTGTGTGAATATGAAATTGAATTAAATGCCTATTTTAGTAGGTGAAATAAGCTGATTAAGGTGGCTGTGCAGGGTTTTAAGTGAATATTATTCACATTAATTAATGGGTTATGTAGGTCCGACCCCAGTGATTTGGTAGTTAATTATCTAGTTTGTATCGGTCGGCATCCAGGTGGGCTGGGAATTTCTTTCGGTAGCGTTGCAGTGCTGCGCCGTCCAGACGGGTCGTGATGATTTTTTCTTCATTGCCGCAATCGACCAGTGTGTTGCCGAGATAGTCGCTTAGCATGCTGTCGCCAGCGTAGTCGACACCGCGGCCATCGGTGCCGATGCGATTAACGCCGAGGGAGTAGCACAGGTTTTCGACCGCGCGCGCAGGTAGCAGAGTGTGCCAGGCTGACCGCCTCGTTTGTGGCCAGCAGGCGACATAGAGCAGCAGGTCGAAGGCATCGATGCCACGGCTGAAGACCGGGAAGCGCAGGTCGTAACAGACCAATGGGCAGATTCGCCAGCCGTTAATTTCGAAGATGGCTCGTTCCCTGCCGGGGGTGAAATGTTGGTTTTCATCGGCCATGCGGAACAGGTGGCGTTTGTCATAGGTGCCAGGTACTGCGTCTGGCGGCATCCAGATCAGGCGATTGTAGTAGTGGCCCTGGTCTTCGATGATCAGGCTGCCGCAGATTGTCGTGCCGAAGTCCCGCGCCACGAGTTTCATCCAGGCGATGGTATCCCCATCCATTTGTTCCGCGTGCTTTTGCGTGTCCATCGTGTAACCGGTGGTGAACATTTCCGGCAGTACGATCAGGTCAGTCGGTTCATTAATGCCGGCAATCAGACCGTCAAAGCGCGCCCGGTTAGCACCGGCATCGTGCCAGTCCAGGGTGGTTTGAATCATTGTGACGGTTAAATCTTGCACAGGCGCTCCGTTGCAGTTTTAAGAGTTGATTCATCTTTGGCGAAACAAAAGCGCAGCCATTGTTGCGGCGGCGGATCTGCATAAAAAACTGATACAGGGATTGCGGCTACACCAATTTCACGGGTTAGATAACCGGCGAAGTCGACATCGGGCTCGGTCGAGATGGCTGAGTAGCCAACCAGTTGGAAGTAAGTCCCGGCGGATGGTTCGAAGGTGAAGCGGGACGGCGCCAATAGTTCGCAAAACCAGTCACGCTTGCGCTGGTAGAAGTTGGGCAGATCAGTCGCATGCTGTGGATCTCCAGCAAGAAAATCGGCCAGTGCAAATTGGATTGGAGTGGCCACACAGAACTGAACAAATTGATGAACCTTGCGAAACTCGGCCATCAGCGCAGCGGGTGCGATACAGTAGCCAACCTTCCAGCCGGTGGCATGAAATGTTTTGCCAAATGAAGAGACGACGAGGCTACGGCTTGCCAGGTCTTCTCTTAATAGCAGGCTCTGGTGCTGTTTCCCGTCGAAAATAATGTGTTCATAGACTTCATCACCAAGCAGAATGATGTCGGTGTCATTGATGAGAGTTGCAAGCGTCTCCATGTCATCGTTATTGAGCACCGCACCGGTTGGGTTGTGCGGTGTGTTCAAAATGATCATGCGTGTTGCTGAATTGATGGAATCTGCGACACGTTGCCAATCAATGCTAAAGTCCGGTGTGCGCAACGGGATGTGTATGGCGGTGCCACCGGCTAACCGAATGGCCGGGTCATAAGAATCGTAAGCCGGATCGAAAACGATAACTTCATCGCCGGGATGAACAAAGGTTTCGATGGCCGAGTACAAAGCCTCGGTAGCACCGGAAGTTACGGTTACCTCTGTGTCAGGATTAGTCGGCCGGCCGTACAAACGCTCTGTTTTTGTTGCGATCTGATGCCTGAGTTCAGGTACGCCGGGCATCGGTGCGTATTGGTTATGACCAGTGCGTAAATGATAGATGACTCGCTCGAGCAATAGTTCCGGTACGGTAAAATCAGGATAGCCCTGCGACAGATTGATTGCGCCACAGTCCGCGGCGAGTTGTGACATGACGGTAAAAATCGTCGTGCCAACGTCGGGGAGTTTGCTGTTACCCGGTTGCAACATTCGGGCAGTGTAATAGATACAGAGGAATAGGTTTAGGGTATTCGAATCTGCTCTGGCAGGTTCGGGTCTCCGGCTAACCGTGTCAGGCAGCCTGAATGCTTGCGTAGGTGGTGTGGCGGTCATGTCCTGACCGAGTGGAGAAATCAAGCGCAGCCTTGGCAGCCGTGCTTAATTCATCTGCACTTGAGAATGGTGCGTCCTGATCCAGGGTCGTGACACCGAGAGATACTGTGACCGGGAAGCGGTCATCATGATTGCCGTACGCAATTCTTCTACGGGCATTATTAACGACGCGCTGCGCAACAGCCGAGGCTGTATCTGCATTGCTCCCGGGCAGCACGATCATGAACTGGTTTTCATTGAGAGGCACGATGGTGTCACTGGAACGAATGTTATGGCTCAGTAGTGCTGCTATGTCATTTCGTATTCGTGCGCTGAGTTCGATGCCGCAACGTTCATTCATTTCTTGAAAATTATCGATTTCGACAAGCAGCAGGCTGAGGGGCCAATCGTGGCGGGAGGCCTGCGTAAACTCTTCTTCAAGTAACAGGATTAAGCTCATTGGATGAAGCAGGTTGGCTGCTGGTGCTCTTATTGCAGCTTGAGCTTGTGGGTCTTTTGCGTTGTCGTGTGCTGGTTGGGAAGACAATCCATGCACGGGCAATATCCTGATATTAGATGGTGGCAGCAGATCATGAAATTGTTTTGCGGTTGCTTCACATTCTCTCAGTGCGCAGGACTCCAGACTCAGGATTTCTGCAAATTGTGGAGCTTGTGCAGCAACTGTATTGAATAGTTCAGCGAGTCTCTCAGGGCTGATGCCGAGATATCGTTGTGCATCGGCGGTGATTTGCTTGACGATTCTTGCCGTCAATGGACAGCACCAGGCTTCGGCCAGGTCAGCGCAGAAATTCACAGCGCGGTGAAAGCCGCGATCCTGATGTGCAACATCATCCGCTGCCAGGTCATTACCCAGTCGAAGTGTGTGGGCTACGTTATCGGGTAATTTCCACGTCGCAGCCAGCCATGCACTGGTCAGGCGGTGATCAGTTTTTATGGCAAAAAATTCCAGTCGTGCTAGTGATCTGCGGTTGATCGTGAGTGGATCGAGGCCATCATATATTTCCGGTGCGCCGTGAGAGATTAACAGCAAGCCGGCATTTTGCAGCATTGCGGTCAATAGTAACTCGGCACAATCATTGCGGCCAAATTCATCTGCAAGTATTTTGGCCCAAACGGCAGCAATACAGGCGCGTTTTCCAAATGCATCAAAATTGATGTTGCCGACGGGTAACTTTTGCAATGCTGAAAAAGCTTCGCAAGCGATGCTGAGAAGCAGTGCTTCTTTGACTCCCAGGTTAGTGAGTGCCTGGTGTGAATTGGTATTTTGTCTGTGGCCAATGAACAGGTCACTGTTGGCAAGCGCCATAATACGGGCAACGGCAGTCGGTTCAGTTGCCAGTGTGTCAGCAGCAATACCGATATCCGGATTCGGTTGTTGGGCAAGTTCCACATAGGCTTTTGCCGCAGATGAAAGTTGTGGCGTAGTCACCTGTTGTTTGCGAAGTTTGGTTATAAAAGTAGGGGCTTTTTCCATAGCCGGAAAACTATGCCGGATTCTTGCTGAATCGACGTTGATGCGGTTCACTCTTTCTCTTGTATAAGCCGGTATTAATTCAAATAGGCTTTCTTTTGTGTCACTAATGAATGAGGTGACATAATATTTATGCACTGTTGTGAGCTAATGAAATTCCTTGGGCGGGGCTCCGGTCCAGCGTCTGAAAGCTCGAGAAAAATTGCTCTGATCCGAGTAACCAAGCAGATAGGCTATTTGGCTCAGTGATAGTTTAGCCTTACGTACATATTCAATTGCCAGTTGACGACGTGTGTCATCCCGAATCTTTCGAAAGCTGGTGCCTTCCAAATACAGTTGTCGCTGCAGTGTGCTGAGGCTGCGGTGCATGCGTGTAGCGATCTGATGCTGACTTGGGTTGCCCGATGGCAGGTCTGTGATTAACAATTTACGGACTTCCCCGGCAACTGTATTGGCATCCCGGGAGGCGAGGTATTTCTCGACGACTGAATCATTTACTTGTGCTAATTCGATATTGGCGCCGGGCAAGGGTTTTTCGAGCAGTTTACGCTCGAAGCGCAGCGTAATATGTTCGGCGCCCATGGTTACCGGGCAACCAAGGATTTTAATATAGGTATCAATCGGACACCGGTTGGAACGCTTGAATTCGATTGATAGCGGTGCGAAATCACTGTTTGTCGCAGCACGACACAATTGTATGATCGCCGCGACAAACGCATCAATCGAGGCAATTTCGGGGGCAAAATGCGGGTCCGGGTATTCGATGGTCATTTCATAGCAGTCATCGGCCTCACTGATATTCAGAATAATCGGTATCGTCGAGATGACCTCGTGATACCGACACAGGCGTTGCAGTGAGCCGAGCAGTGACTGGCAGGCGATCCACGAGAAGCCAAGGGCATGAAAACTGGGGCGAATGCTTCTGCCGGCATACAGACCGAAACAGGGATCCTGGCTGGCTTCAACCGCCGCCCGCCAGAGTGCCTGCATATGGCGAGCAGGATAGCGCGCACCGGGTGACGATAGTCGGCTGATATCGAGTCCAGCTTTAGCAAAAATCGGCACCGGGTCCACTGAGTAATGTGTTTCAAGTGTCTCGGCGATGATTTTGGCGGTAGCCGCTAGTGTTGTTGGTTCGAATAACATATTGGTTTACAGTTTCATGACATGCATTGAATCGGACCTGACTCAATTTGACAAGACCCGCTGCAGGGCCCGGACTAAACTGGCCGGATCATGAAATCTCACTATATTGGCCCGAATCTGGCGAGTCTCGATGCTGCTGACAGAATCGCCCGATCGGCCTATTTGTGGTTGCGTCAGCGGGCCATTTCCTGTGGCATCTCTTTTGCGCTGGGTGGCCAGCTAAATGATGCGCATCATACGCAACTGATTATTGCGGGTTTTATCTTTGAATTGTGCGAGGCCCTGAAGTTGACCCCGCAGCACTGCTTGCTCGCCGCCTATGCGTATGCGTTACTCGATGGTGGCGATGCTGATCCGTTAGTAATAGCTGCCATTCTGGGCGATGCTCATACGATACCGCAAACTTCTGCGGTGTTCACCGAGGGTCGTTCGATGGCCGGTGAGATGCTGGCCCTGCTTGAGAATTCTGAGTTTCAAGCCGTACCGCAAGATAGTTCCGGCCGGCATCCGATACCAGTAATCTGCTGATCTGTGTAAATTCTTTGGGCTGGTATCCTTAGGGCTCGGCCCCGGTGATGGGCGTACTGCGGGATGAATCATTGGCGAGTGTCTGTATCAAGACGGCAAGTTTTACGGCCGATATCGAGCTGATCTATGCGCTCCGAAAGGCTGTTTTCATTGATGAGCAAGGTGTGCCGGCAGATCTGGAGATGGATGAGCTCGACTCGATTAGCCGGCATGTCCTGGCCTGGAAGGATGGTTTAGCGGTCGGTACCGGGCGAATATCGCCCGACGGTCGGATTGGTCGGATGGTTGTTAGTGCATCGTGTCGCGGTCAGGGTATCGGTCGTGACATACTTAACGGGTTGATGCGAACAGGTCGGGATATGGGTGTGGAGCGATTGTATTTGTCGGCCCAATGCCAAGCCATACCATTCTATGAGAAAGCTGGCTTTGTCGCATCCGGTCCGGTATACGATGATGCCGGCATTGATCACCGCTTCATGATGCTGCCGTCGGTAAGCGAGGGCAGCGATCATGGGACAGATTAGCCAGCCAGACCAGATAGCCAGACCAGATAGCCAAACCAGATAGCCAAACCAGATAGCCAAACCAGATAGCCAAACCAGATAGCCA
>Ga0233413_10001034_pt1 | contig 12608 bp, 16 predicted proteins | sample Na_anoxic_6_MG_FD_189019 | JGI IMG/M metagenome (GOLD analysis project Ga0233413, IMG submission 189019) | Seawater microbial communities from Saanich Inlet, British Columbia, Canada - Na_anoxic_6_MG | ecosystem: Environmental > Aquatic > Marine > Inlet | place: Canada: British Columbia... | reverse complement strand
AGTACCAACAATTAACGTACCAGAACCACGAGTTCATGTAACCGTACCACCTGTCAGAGTACCTGACGTAGTTATGCCTGACGAGATGAATATACGGGGATTTGTAGGACTAATGGGCGTTGATCTCAACAATCCGTTACCAGTTCAACTGAGAGATGAAAACGGTAATATAGTTAACTTATTAGAAAACATCACAGCTATTGGCGGTGGTGGAGGAGGGGGAAGCAGAGGAACTGTAAAGATTATAAACGACAGTGGAAGCCCTATACCAATTACAGGTACTATATCAGCCACACTAGCAGCAGATACAGGAAGTGGTGAAATAGGAAGTGATACACTTAGAATGGTACAAGCGACAGATGCGATATCTTCAGTAAATGTGGTAGATGCTTTTGGTTCTACCTCAGCAACAGGTATATTTAATGCAGATAACAGAATAAGATGTTCTATTGAAACAGGAGGAACTGGCCTTACAGATGCAGAACTTAGGGCGTCTTCAGTACCAGTAGCGCAAGCCAGTGGTGCTAATTGGAGTACAGAAGCGACAGGAGGAACTATTGATACAGTAACAACAGTTGCAACAGTAACAGATATAACTAATTCAGTAGCAGTAATTATAGAAGATGGAGATGGCGCTACACGAACTACATTCCCTATTGAGGGAACTCTTACAGGGATTACAAATGATGTAAGTATTGATGATGGTGGTAATACAATTACAGTAGATGGTAGTGTTACCGCAACAGGTGGTGGTTACTTAACAGATACAGAGCTGAGAGCGTCTACATTGGATGTGAAACAAGTGTCAGGTGCAATTTCATCAGTTTCAGTAATAGGGACACCAACAGTAAGACCAATACAGGTAAGAGGATCACTGGCTACTGCATACACATCAACAACAACGGGTATAGAAACATCATTACTTGCAGGTGTTGCTTCTGAATATCACGATATGATATGGATGAAAGGTGCTAATCAATCAGATGCAGCGGTTACTCTTGATATTAGAGGGTCATTGGCAGGTACGGTAATAGATACCTTAGTTATCCCAGCAAACAGTACCGCAGGTATATCAACTTCAGTACCTTATCCTCAAGCAGACTTAGATGCTTCGTGGACAATACAAAATATAGGTACAGATGTATCAAATACAGATGTAGATGTGACTGCTTTATTCTCTAAAGAAGTATAATATGGATTTTCAAAAAGTTCTCACAGAACAAGAAAGTTTCAAAGCTAAACATGGAAGACACTTTCAGATTGTTAATGGTGGGAAGAAACATCCAAGAGAAAAAGAAACTATTAGCACAAAAGATATTCCAGCAAATGTAGAAATACACGAACATTTATGTCCAAATGGAGATGTTGGATTTACAGTTTTTGAGAAAAAGACAGAGAATGGAAAGAATTATTTTAAAGCAACTGGGTCGGGTTGTGGAAGTCAAACATTTGATTGGCAAGAGTTTAAACCACTTAATTAATTATGGCAAATACACATTCAGCAGATTTTCAAATAGGTTCAAGTCAGTATTATTCAGCAGCCGATTCTGCTTCACTTGATATCACGGGAGATTTAACTTTTGAAGCATGGATAAAAGTTGGGGATGCCCTTACAGGTACTTGGAGACAAATACTCTTCAAAGATAATCCAAGTAATAGGTCATATGGTTTCCAAGTAAGAGATAATTCAGGTACTAATGAATTAGGTATAGTTTTATCTTCTAATGGAAGTAGTTTGACCAATAAATTTATAGATGCAGACCCATTAGAAGATGGTTGGCATCATGTTGCTGTTGTTTATGATGCCAGTGCTGGTTCAGCAGAGTTTTTTAAAGATGGATTAAGTTTGGGTACCGAAACAGGACTTCCAACCTCCATCTTTAGTGGTAATGGTTTATTGAGAAACAGTAATTATGTACCAGGGGATTACTTTGATGGCCTAATAGATGAATTACGTATATGGGATGATAAAAGAACATCAACAGAAATAGCTGACAATATGTGTGTTGAACTTGTTGGAGATGAAGCAAATCTACAAGCCTATTGGAAACTGAATAATTCATTGTTAGATGAAACAGCTAATAATAATGACTTAACAAATAATAATTCATTTACCTTCAGTACAGATAATGGTTTTGATAGTGCTTTATGTGCAGTATCAGCAGCAGTAACACCAGTACCAACTTTACTAACATTAAATGTAGGATAATATGGACAATATACTATCAAAAATCTTCAAAAAGAGAGGAATAAAAGACATTACAGAGCTTGATAAAGAAGAAATGCAACAGTTTGAACAATGGCAAGCTGTATTAAACAAAGAAGAAATAGGAGTTAAAGACATTGTAGAGTTCTGTGATGGTGCTATGGGTATGATTGAGGCTCAATTTGGAGATATAGAAATAGCAGATAATAAGATGGCAAAACTGACATTACAGCATTCTATTTACAGAACATTCAAAGACTTAATTAATGCACCAGCAACTGAAAAGGAAAACCTTGTAAAGTACTTGACAGGATTATTAAAGTAAATTACAATAAAAATAATTAAATACCCTAACCATACAAAGGCGGGAATTCCATCAAGGAGTTCTCGTCTTTTTATTAATTAATACAAATAATATGTCATTTGGAAACACATCAAAAGATTTCAAGATAAAAGGAGCTAACTTTGCAGGTAGTCTAAAGCCAAACAAAGTAGCTAAAAGAAAAGTAACAGCTACAACTATCGGTAATGAGCCACATGCTGGTTTCAATGATAGTTTTGGTAGTCCAATAAATGGTGGAAAAGGCAGGTAATCTTACAGGGGGCGTGCATCTTACACACGCATATTATTAGAGAATCATAACTCATAAATATGGAAAATAAACCAGAGCAACAGGAAGCTCATAAAAACCCTGAAGAAACAACTGAAGAGGAAGTGCAAACTGAACCTGAAGTTGTAGTTGAAGACACTAAGACTGAAGAGAAAGAGGATACTCTATCTACTGAAGACTTAGCTGAACTTCACAAAAAGGCTGACGCTAGTTCTCAGAATTTTGAGAGAGCTAAGAAAGCCGAAGCTCGTGTTAAAGAGCTTGAATTATTAGATAACGATAGTTCTTCTGAATTTGAAGATGAGGATGTTAACCAGCTTAAAAAGGACTTTTCTGAGATAAAAGCAGAATTAGGACAAAGTAAGTTGGTTAAGAAATATCCGCAACTTGAGGAAACTTGGGGAGACTTTGAAAAGTATCACCAAGACCCTGAAAATGCAGGTATGAAACTTGAAACCGCAGCTAAAGCATTCCTAGTAGACAAAGATTTACTTGGAGCAAGGCGTAAAGGGCTTGAAAAAGCTACTGGTGGTAACAAAACACCTCAATCTACTGGAATATCCCTTGAAGAAATTGAGAACATTCGCAAGAATGATGGTCCTAAGTATCGTGAGATGCTTAAAAAGGGTCAAATCAAGTTTAAAGGATAGGTCGCAGAAGAAACTACAAATATTTTAAGATTATGGCAACATTAAGTAATTTTGGTGAACAATTTGCTTCTCAAGTCCTTAAAAAGGTCTACCAGAACGCAGTTGTTGACGCTATTGCAAACAGAAACTACGAAGGAGATATTAAAAAGCCAGGAGATAGAGTAAATATCCTATCTTTCCTTAATGACATACTTCTAAGTGACTACTCAGTTGGTGCAGACATGAGTTCTGAAACAATCGTAGACCACGAAGATGTACTCGTTGTAGAAAAGAGACGATACTACAACTTCTCTCTTGACCGACTTGAGGATCTATTCACATACGGTGGAGACATCCCTGAGAATCTTCTTGAGAACTCTGCTAAAGTACTTGAGCGAGAAATTGATACATATGTATTGAATAAGACCGCTGAAAATGCTAAAGCAGGTAGTTGGATTGGAACAAACATCATAGTAGCTGGCTCAGGTCAGACTATGGCATCTATTGCTACAACAGCAACAGGTGGAACAGTAACAATCTCAACTAACGTAGTTAACGGAGGTGGAGTATCACCTGCTGAAAACCCAGCAGATGGTAACCTTTACATGACAGGATTTGAAAGTTCTGACTTGTTCAAAGGTTTCCGACTTCGTTCAACAGCAGCCTTCGTTTCTCCTTGGTACAGAATATCAGGAGTTTCAAGTTCAATTTCAGCTACTCTTACAGAGTGGGATGAAGCAACAGGAGGTTCTGACTTTGCAGAAGGAGACACACTACGTGGACTCTTCGGTGGAGATGGTATTTCATTCCCTAAATATGGAGATGGAAATGCTAAGTTGACTACAATGGCAAGTCTTGGATGGGAGATTCAAGCAGCAATCGCTACAGCGGTTACAGCTTCTACTATCTACGACCAAACAACTCTTCTTGCAGAAGCGTTGGATGAAAACGAAGTTCCACAGGAATCTCGTAAAATCACCGTACCGCCATCTGGAATAACTATGCTTCGTCAAGCTAGTGAACTACAACCTACAGGAATTGCTGAGATTTTCTCAGGTACAGTTCTAAATGGTCGTGTAATGCGATTTGGAGGTTTTGATGTTCACTCAGCAGCAGGTTCAAGAGTATCTACTAGAACAGGTCGCTCAACAGCGGCAGGATTTGGTGGAGACCTTGCACTATCAGCAGGAGTAACAGGTTATCAGATCCCAGCAAACCACATCGGTTTCGTCACATTCGCAGATAAGTGGAGTGAGTCACGAGTTGTGGACGCTGAGAACCAGTTTGCTAAGAAATATCAAGGACTATTCCTCTACGGAGCAAAAGTACCTGACTATTCACGTAAACTAGGTGCGATGCTATTCGGTAGTTTTTAGTAGCTAATTTAGCTCGTTCGTAGTCGGACATTCGCCTTTCGCAAAATGCCTGACTACACGAAAGGGAGCGAGCAAACCCTTATGTTTATAAAACTCAAACGACTGTTCTTTAAAATCTTACGGAAGAACCCAGCTAAGATGCCTATGGTTCAATATTGGAAACATACTAATGCTGTACAAGCTAAAGTAATGGAAATAGATGGTGTCACTGTTATGAAAATGGATGGAGAACCACATATATTTCCTGGATTTCCACGTGGATGGCTCTTGTACGGTAAACTGTCCAAATTAAAGCATGAAGTAAAGAATCAGATATTTAACGATAACTGGTCTAATTTAGAGACAAATGAACCCTTTGATGTGCGTAGACCACTACAAAATATCTACGAACTAATGAAAGAGACTGAATATGACCTACTTCCACCATCTAAAATGGTTAAGCCTGTACGAGAAATACACAGAGCTTGGACTAAGATAGGAACACATCTACAGTTACGAGATTTAATATGTTTTATCTTACAAGAAGATGATTCTTATCGTTTTAGACTTCAGTGGTTAACTTCATACTTCCCTATTTTAAAGTTCTTTAACCCAGCAAGGGCGTTCATAAAAGTACTACCTTGGTTAGAACATGGAGAGATAATAGGAGATATGAAAGAGCGACAAAGATTATTTCGTAGGATTATAACTACATTACTTGAAGATGAAAATGTAAGACAGCAATTCAATACTTTATTTAGGGAAATACGGTGGAGAAAGGTTAAGTTAAGTAAAGCAGATAAGTATTTCTTCAGAGGTAAGTATTATAAAGTTGATTTAGATAAGTTTGATTACTAATGAAGACAACGAGAACAACAAAAGTATGTAAGAAATGTGGAGTAGAGATATTAAAAGGTATATTTTGCAAATTCCACTCACAAAAAAGAGTTATTGAAAGTAACATATGGCATCAACAGAAATAAAAGCACAAAGTTTCACAAGGGGAGAAAGTTCATCCCCTGACCTTTCTGATGGAGGTTTCTCACCAGATTCATTTGGTATCAATCTTACCAAGACAAAAGGAATGCTCTATTTTACAGAGAGTGCTACAGAAAGAGCTGGTGCAACTCTCACAGGTAATATAATAGCTTCTTGTGTAGATCCTGCTTTAACTGGTAATGACGCTTATTACATAGCGGATGACGGTTCTTTTTATACTTATAGTGGGACTACTTTTACAGAAAAACGAGCAGCAGCAGCAAATTATACCTATCAACTTGGTACATCAGACATGATTCCCTTCAATGATGGTAACTTCTACTTTACTTCTAAGACAACAATAGGGCAGTTTAATAATAATATGGGAACTGTTACAGAAGATTGGTGGAGTGGATTAGACTCATCATATCGTCATCCAATAGAGGTGGTGGAAAAGAAAGTGTTTGTAGGGGATAAAAACTTAATCCTTTATTATGATGGAACTACGTCAGGTACAGCATTTACACTTCCAGCGGGGCAGAATGTAACTTCATTAAGAAAACATCCTAATGGTACTACCCTACTTGCTTTTACAGGTGGCACAGCAGATTTCTCACATACTAGAAATGGTAGTGGAAAGGTCTATTACTGTGATCCAACACTACAAGGTGCGGCAGTTGATGGTTGGAGTAGAGAGGTTGAGTTAGAGGCTCAAGTAGAGGGTACAAGGAATGTAGGTGGTACTATATTTGCAACTTGGGGTAAGAACGTAGGTATATTTAATGGAAATGGTCTAGATCCATTCACTAAAGTACTAGAAACTTCTGGTACTACTTACTCTCAAAGTATGACCAATATGGAAGATATATTCGTTGTTAGAGATGGTAGATTTGTCTTATGTTATGGAAATATAGGAGCTGGGAATGTGTGGTGGAAACTACATAGAGAAGCAGTAGATAATATAAACAATCTTCATTATAAAGGAGATAATGTTCTTCTTATAGCTACAGATGATGATGATTTAAATGAAATAGATTTAGATAATGCTGGAAATAATGGACAATTTAGAACTAATAGAATGACTTACGGAAGTGAGGTTGAGATAAGAAGATTTGATTTAATACATGATGAAACAACTGCCTCTACTACAAAAGTAGTTTATTCTGAGATAGATTTAGCTGGTTCAAATAATATAATAGAAGAAAAGAGCTATTCTACTGCAACAAGATTTGCACGATTCCCTGCCAACATAAAGACAGATATGTTCCAATTTGGAATCAACCTATCAATTGGAGATATAGGTTTTAAATATATAAGAATACAACATGACCCTATTAAATAATATAGCACCAGAAGTACCGAATGAAAATCACATTCTTAATATAGAAGGGTTTATAGAGACCTTTACAGAAGCACCATCTTATACACCAAAGAAACTCTCACAACAGGTCGTCTTAGTGAGAGCAGGAGGAAGCACATCAGCTTACTTCTTTGACACAATTAATACACAATGGAATCAGGTAACTTTAACTTCAATATAATGAAAACAAGAACTGAAATAAATAAAGATTATCGTGAACGAAACCGAGAAAAAATACTCACTCGTCAGCGTGCTTTTTATGCAGAAAATAAAGAAAGAATGAGGTTGTATTATGCAGAAAAACAGAGAGAGTTCTATAAAGAAAATACTGAAAAATGTAAGGCTTCGTCAAAGAAATGGAGAAATGAGAATAAAGAACACATTAAGGAATATAATAAAAGATATATTGGCTCTTATGTAAGGAAAGGTTTTGATAATATACCTAAAGGTAAAGACCATCATAACTGGATTAAAGACAGAACTCAACTAGTTCAGAATGAAAAGAAGCATTTAGATTATAGATATAGAACTTGGGCAAAAGAAGTTAAAGATAGAGATGGTTGGAAATGTAAAATTGCGAATGAAGATTGTAAAGGTCATTTAGAAGCACATCACATTTTAAGATGGAAAGACTTTCTTAAATTGAGATACGAGGTTAATAACGGCATTACACTATGTCATTTTCATCACCCTCGTAAAATAAAAGATGAGATGAAGCTATCTCCATTTTTTCAGGAGTTAGTATTAAGTGAATAATTTGTTAAAAACATCAAATGATATAAAAAATGACGTAATAGTAAAACTAGGTATTGTAACTACCACGGCTTTTTATACTGATGCAATCTTAGATGATTGGATTCAACAAGGTGAAAGATGGGCTACTTCTTATAGGAAATGGCCATTCTCAGAAGGTAAACAAGAAACAACTTACACCTCAGCTAATGAAGAGTGGAACTTTGAAGGTATTAAAGCAGACTCTATACGAATGCTACAGATAGGGGGTAAATTATTTGAAAAGGTAACCTTTGAAGACTATCAGATATATAATCAAGAAGAACCAGCAGGTGTAGACAAGATATTCTCTGACTTTGGTAGGACTGTATATGTAAACCCAAGAACAGATGCTTCAGGTACTCTTACAACGTGGGCGCAATACACACCAGCTCCTATTGATATGACCGATACAGACTCAACAACAATCTTCTCTAATGGAGATGAGGAAGGTAACACAGCTATTGTAGAAGAGGTATTGTCATACGCTCGCATAAGAGAACAAGATGAAAGCACTGCTAATTTCCATCACGAAAGAGCTACACAGATATTAGACGGAGTATTCAAGAATTACCTTGATGAACAATTTAACTACAAGACATACAAAACAAGAGGAGGTATGTTCAAACGGGTTAATGTAGTTCACGGAGATATACAAGATGCCCTTATAAAACGTAATCAATTCTAATATGCCACAACAACATCAAGTACAAGCAGGAGATACAGTTTCAGGAATAGCAAAGCGTTTTAATGTACGCCCTGAAGACGTCTCTGGTTTCCGTTCAAATGACCCTAATGTAATCTTCCCAGGGGAGACTTTAAATATTCAACAGCAAACACTAGCCCCAGAGGGTTCTATTCCTCAACAAGGACAAGTAGTAGACGGTTCAGCACTACAAGCTCCTCAAGGTCAAAATGTTGTAGCTCCAACACCTGAAGTCCCTGCACCGACAGAACAAACAGGTCAGATAACCCCCTCAGAAGCCCCACAAGACGCAGGAGCGGGTGCAATAACAGAAACTATCAAACAGTCAGGGGAGCAACCAGAACCTGATGTATTTGCAAGTGTTACAGCAGATACTTTAAGAGCTAATACCGATGCTCAAAACCAGATACTAGCTGACGCAGACCCAGAGAAGTTTACAGCTTTTGCAGATGAAGCTGGTTTCCCTAGATTTGATACATTTGACCAAGCTGAACAGTTTGAAGCAGGTTCTAGGACATTTACAACACCATCAGGAGCAGAAGTTACAACAGAGGGAGAGTTTGTAAACCCCCCAGAAGAACAACTAGACCAAGCCCTAGGTCAATTTGGTATTTCAGGAGAAGAAGTATCACAAGGTTTCCAAACTAACCCATTTGGTACTATCTCAGATATCGTACAACAAGTAATGCAAGCTACTGGACTACCAGATACAAGAGAACAAGTAACCAGTACTGCTAATGAAATAGAAGACTTAGAAAATGAAAGAGACAGACAAATAGCAGATATACAAGATGACCCATTCTCATCAGTGTCTTCTAAGCGTCAGAGAGCACAGAATATAAGTGACGCTTTTGATAAAAGAATAAACTCAAGAGTAAATAAACTCACACTTCTACAATCAGGACAAGAAACAGCAAGACGACAAGCACAATTCGCAGCAACAACTGCTATTAACTTATTTGGACAGCAACAAGAGTTCCAAGCAGATGAAGTAGAAAGGATTTTAGATAGGGAGGAGAAACAGTTAGAGGCTGAGAGGGGATTAGCTCCATTAAAAACAGAACAGGTTGGTGATTTTACTGTATTAAGAGATATAGAGGGAAATGTAATATCAACAATAAAACCAAGTTCAACATCAGGAACTGGTGGTGGGTTTGCATCTTCTATTGAAGGTTGGGCTAATCTTCTTTCAAGAGGGCAGGGGACTATTGCTAATGTTCCACAAGATATTAGAAATAATGTTGTAGATTATCTAAATACGAACAGTATTGATATTAAAAAACAATTAAGCCCTATTGAGGTTAAACAACTAACTCAATCTGAAGCCGCTCTTGAAAGTCTTGATGATTTGAGGGGGGTTATACAAGACAATTTACAATTTGTTGGTCCAATCTCTGGTCTTCAAAGATTTAATCCTTGGTCAGATGCAAGAAAGGCACAAGCAGATATAGATAGGGTAAGACAAACAGTAGGTAAGACCTTAGAGGGTGGTGTTCTTAGAAAAGAAGATGAAGAGAAGTATAAGAAAATTCTTGCAACACTTGGAGATACACCAGAAACAGCATTATACAAAATAGATTCTCTTGTATCTACACTACAAAGAGATATGCAAAACTTTAAAGAAGAGACATCAAAGGCTGGTCGTTTTATTGAAGGTGAAGGAGAATCAACTTTATCAGCAGAAGAGTCAAGGAATAAATATAATTACTAATATGTTAACAGAAGAAAGGAAAAATCAATTAGACGGAATCGTAGAACAAATGTCTGGGGTAGGGGAGACAGATGAAACCATACAATTTGTTGTAGATGATTTTAAATCTAAATATATAAGTGAACCAGAACAGCAACCTGAAGGGGTTGGTGGTGTAGGTGGATTTGCACTTGGATTTGGTAAAGAGTTTCTAGGAGGCTCAAGAGGATTTGCACAAACGTTACAGAGAGGAGGTCAGAGATTTTTAGGAGCAATAACTCCTGGACAGACATTTGAAGATATAAGACAGACAACAGGACTTAAATCACTTAAAAGAGATACAGAAGAAGGAATAGGTGTAGAAGAATCTTTAAGACCTAAAGGAAGAGCGGAAAAAGCAGGAGCAACAGCGGAGACAATAGCTGAATTTGCAATCCCTACTGGATTAGCACTAAAGACAAAACTTGCAAAATCTGCGGTTAAAGGAGGCTCTAAGTTTATTGGAGAGGCAACTCTTGGTACACAAGAAGCAAGGGCGGTTTCGTCTGGTTTTACCAAACCACAACTACAAAGAAAAGTTTTGAGTGGAGAAATAACTACTGAAACAATAGCTAATAAAGTTGGGAAATTTGCAAAATCAATTAAACAAAAAGGTAGAAAAACACTAGATGTAGCAAGAGGGCAAATAAAGGGAACATCTCAGAGAAGTACTTTATCTAAAGAACTTAATAATCTCTTTAAAAAAGAAAAGACAGAAAGGTTGTTACTTGGGGAAGAAACAACTTTAGTAAATAAACTTCAAAGATTAGTTAAAAAAGAAATAAAACGAAAAGGAACTATTGATAAAAAAGATATTGATACTTTAATAAAAGGAATTGATGACGCTGGATTCTTTAAGACTGGTGCTGTTGCTGATAAATTTAGAAACTCTAATAAAATTGTAAATTCAGTTAGACAAGTTTTAAGAAAGGAGACAATAAAAGGGAATACAGGATTTGAAAGTTTACTTAAAAAAGCATCTGAAAAAGATATACCTTTTTTTGAGAAACTTGGGAAAAATGTTATAGGAAAGGATGGACAGTTAAATGTTGATTTGTTACAAAATAAAATAAATCAATTAGTTAGAGCAATAGATGACCCAAATGCAAGACAAAATTCTTTGAAGTTGCTGAGGGAGTTAGCAAAGCGTGGAGGAGCGAAAGCTGATTTCGTAGATGAACTTGAAGTGTTTGCACGAACAAGACCACTTACAGGAGATATTGCTGGAATAGCAAGTCCATTGAGAACAGCCCAACAGTTAGCTGGTAGACAGGTTGCAAGAGGTGCAAGAGGTCTTGGTACAACATTTGGTAAGAAGTAATTTACTTTTCTTTTGAATTACTTTCAAGAATAGCTGATATAATCGTTGCTACTCCTCCAAGTACCAATAAACCTAAAAGAATAAGTATTATCAATATAATAAATCCCATATACCCACACCATACCACACCACCCAAACTAATCAACACATACCTGTTCATAACTACTTTATAATTACTTTATCAAAATTTTATCTTTAATTTATATAATATGAAAGAACACTATTCAAAAAACGAAACAAACTTAATGTTTCAATCAATGAATGATAAATTAGATAATTTAAAGGCTATTGCCGAAGATAATTTAGAGCAAGCAAAACTTACAAACGGCAGAGTAAATAAAGTAGAAAGAAGGCAGTATGGTTTTACTGTTGGTTTAACTGTCATTGTGGTAATCCTACTTCCATTGCTTGTCTGGGCCTTAAACACTATTGTAGATTTGAAAAGTAATGGTGCGATTGATACAGAAAAAGTAGTATCTCAATTAAGAGAAGATTATATTATAACAATAAAGTAATATGGCTAAAAAAACACTCATAATAGAAAGAAGACCTAAAAAGACTATGACGATTTCAGAGAAGCCGACGATTATCTTTAAAAAGAAATCTAAGACTAAGTTTAGATGGCGAGGTGCATTTGCGTAATATGAAAGAACTTTTCAAAATATTAATAGTCAAATATAACTTCTCAACTCCAGCAGGAGAGAGATTGTATTTTGTTGCTAAAGGTTGGCTTGGTAAAGATGCCTCACCCTCTGATGTAGCTCCTGATGAGTATGGATGTGCTGAGAGTGTGAACAATATAGTATTTACCACCTTTAATGAAGAAGTAGGAGGAGATGTATCAACTTATAGAATGTACAAAGCCTTAAAGGAGAACAAAAAGTTTGCCAAAGTTACTAAACCTTTAAGAGGAGATATAATCATCTCTCCTACAGGCTATGG
>Ga0233413_10001033_pt1 | contig 12608 bp, 17 predicted proteins | sample Na_anoxic_6_MG_FD_189019 | JGI IMG/M metagenome (GOLD analysis project Ga0233413, IMG submission 189019) | Seawater microbial communities from Saanich Inlet, British Columbia, Canada - Na_anoxic_6_MG | ecosystem: Environmental > Aquatic > Marine > Inlet | place: Canada: British Columbia... | reverse complement strand
CTATCGTCATTATCTATGGAAGTTTCTAGCGCTAGACAAAACGCCACTAAATATCAATACGTTGAAGAAATAAAATATGATGTTAGTAGTAATTGCACATGTGGTTACCATTGCATTACTATCCCATATCACAATTTATTATATCTTATAAAAGATGAAGAGTTTATAACGCTTTCCGATTTAAAAGATGCTGAAATTCAAGACGAAATAAACCTAAATGAACAATATTATGATGTATGGTTGGATGATGATGGTATAGATACTGTTACAAGAGATTTAAACTATGTACTTGATCGAGTAATAGAAAAAATTAGTGAGGATAGTGATATTGATTTAGAAAAATTATACGACAAAAAGGAGAGATGGGAAAAAACATTTAAAGATTTAGGGTTTATTGAAAATTACTCAAGACAAGTACTTAACAATAAAAATATTAATCTGTGGTTTAATATAGATAATGTAGACTATAAAAATGATAAAATAAAAATACATTATAATGATAAATCACATATAATCCCATTAGAAAATTTATCCGACTGGGCTTTAGGTGGGGTATTAGATTTAAATGAGAGTATTAAATACAGTAAAAGATTATTAAATGAATCTATAGAAAATATTACAAAGATATCTATCTTTGATTTCGATGGTACTTTAATGAGGACTCCTCACCCTGATGAAGGAAAAAAGAAATGGGAAAATTTCTATAATAAAGATTACCCACACATTGGTTGGTGGAGTAAACCAGAATCTTTGGATGATGCAGTCTTTGATATTGAACCCATAGAAAATACTATTAATGATTATAAAAAAGAAATGGAAAATTCGAATACATTTGTTATTATGTTAACAGGTAGACTACAACACCAACACGATCAAATTATGGAACTTCTAAAATTTCATAATATAATTTTTAGTGAGTATCATTATAAAGAGTCAGGAGACACTTTAAATAGTAAATTAAATACTATAATAACTTTACTAAATAGATTCCCTCAGGTCAACTACATTGAGATGTGGGAAGATAGAGAACCACATGTAATTGCTTTTGAAAAGTGGGGTAAAGAAAATGATGTTAATATTAAGGTTAACTTAGTGAAATAATTATTTTTTAAAATAGGCAATAAATATGCCAAACCCTATTTGTACTACTGCCCAAACAGTTGTTGCCACTGTTTTAAATGTTTTTAAAGATTGTACTTCGTTAGTTAATTCTTTGAGTTGTGTTGGTGAGGCGACTTCACTAATATCTTTCCTCCATTCCTTTAAATCATCTACACCATATTTTAACCCCTTAATCTTTGTCATTTCTTCTTTAAGGTGATCAATATCGCGAGATAGTTCACCAACATTTTTATTTAACTTTTCTAACTCTGCTAAAACAAGTCTAGAGTATTCATTCCACCCATTTTGTTTATCTTCAATCATGACTTTAAAATTTTCTCAACTTTATCTTCTTTCATAGTACACTCCATTTTATTACATGTACATATAATTATAGACTCATCTTCCACCACATCTAGATAAACTTCAGCCATAAAACTTTTACCACTTTTATGTGGACAAAGGTATTTACCAAACCAACTACCCGTTTTTTGTAACGATTCATTAATTTCTTGAATGGGGTTATCATCCATATTAATCTTAAACAACTCATTTACCTCTTTTCCTATCATTTCTTCTGGGGTGTCATACCCATGATGGGTTGCAAATGATTTATTAACAAAAATATATTTATTGTCTGTAGTTATTATAGAAATAGGTTGACTTGTTCTATGAAACGCGGCTTCAAGAATAGAAATTCTTTTAACTTTTTCCCGCAATTCTTCATCCCTAATAGTTAGTTTTTCAACTAAATATTTAATTTTACTTATATTATCTTCACCCATTTTAATAAACTGTTAAACATTTATTAAATAAATATGAGAGAAATGTCGTTTTTTCACTTATTCTATAAAAATTTCTGGTAATTCTGAGAATTTATCATAACTTTCATAAATAAAATCTAAGATATATTCATTATCTTTATAGTTTTCTTCCCAATTAAAAATAGTAAAACCTTCTGAATCGTCATCCTTGTCTGATCCACCATAATCGTAGACATTCTCCATTTGGTAATCGTTAAAACACCAATCATAATATTCTTTAGTCTGGAGTACTCTATACTCATCAACACAGTCCCTTTCTAATTTAAATTTAATTGTCACATAACCACCATCAAAGTCAATATCTATAATTTCTTCTATAACGTAATTTTCCATTATTATATTTTTCGAAATAAATATATCAAAATTTAATAATTCTCAATTTAAGATTAAATTTTTTTGCTAAATCTATCATATGTTTAGTACCTCTACTTTTTCCATCCCAAAAAACTACACAGGAATCTGCAATCTTAGCCATCTCTTCATTTCTTTTATACCCAGCACTTTTGCCGTATATATCCCACATTGCTGGGTATTTTTCTACTTTATGATGGTTTTCCTCAGCATACCTTTCACCTAATCTATCCGCACCTCTAGCCGTACCAGAAACAATTGTGACTTCTTTTTGATTACTTAATATAGTATCAACTTTATTTTTTAATGAATCATAGTCATTGAAATTTCTACCACCTGCTATTATTACTTTCATTTTCCATTTTTATCTTTTTCTGAAATTACTCTCGGACCAGTTAGTACTTCTGCTTCAATTGCATCTTTTATGGTGGGAACAGTGTCATATATAATACTATGTTCTGAATCTGGACTATATTCACCCTCAACTGCATATGTGAATATAGTAAAAGGTTCAAGCGTTAAATATCCATGCGCATAATTTTTTTCTATAACTAATGGTTCCGAATGTTTATCTAATTTATAGAACTTACATTCTTTGGTTTGTGGGTCATATAAAATATCTAACACTTTTCCTTGAATAATTTTAACAGTCTTTCTTTGTGGTGGGTTTGTTTGATAATGTAAACCTCTAAATGTAAACCTATGATGATTTGTTACCACATTTACTTGATCACAACCATTCGCATCATAAAGAACAAAATCACCCCTATGATCTGTAAATTTCTTAATCATTTTTTAATGTTTGTAAACCGATTAATTTATCTAAATATTGTTTTGCCTTCTTTAAATCCTCAATACCATTTTTATCTTTCCACCTAGTAACATACTTAACAATGTTACCCTCAAAGAAATCTAATTTATGTGAATGAGCATAGTCCCACATTTCTATTCCCCTATTATAATGAGATGGGTGGTTAACTCTCTCTATTTTCTTCATATGATTTTTGAACAAATATAGATATTTTTTCAAAGAAAGTCAATTTCTAAATATATAATATTTTTCACCATTAAACTCAGTCCAGTATGTTTGATTATCATGCCCACCTAAATGTGACCCCATATCAGATATAGAATCAGTAATTAACGATTCCACATCAATATCTATCAATCCTTCTTCTTCTGCCTCTGATATAGTGAACCCACTATCATTTATATAATTTAATGGGTCGTCTATATAATCTTGCAGTGTCATCTCTTTTCTATGATCAATCCATCTATCCACTAACTTATCACCCTCATATTCTTTTATTTCTTCATTTGACTTCTTAATAGTTTCTTCTAAATCAACTATTTCTCTTTCTATCCCTTCATTATAGGAAAGGAGTTCATAAATAACAGTTTCTAATTCATGTAAAGTATTTGTCATTTCACTTATATCTATATTATACATTTCACTATAACCATCCTCATCTTCATCATAATCTAATGAAAAACCTAATGTTTCAATCTCTCTCTCTATTATTTTTTTTTCTTTTTCTAATTTCTCTAATTTAAATTTAACTATTTTATGTTCACCAATTTTTTCTTTTAGTTCTTCTTCTTCATATAACCATTCCTCTATTAGATCATCGTATTCATCATCAATCCATAAGTCTGTCCTCATCTCATCTTCATCATAGTTACCTTGAGATTCAATAGCATCATTTTCAGCATTATATAATGCGTTGTCATGATCTACCTCAATATAATACGTAATGAAGTCTTCATCCCAATATTCATACCCCTCGGTTTGAATAGTATCTCTAAGTTTTTGTTTTGTAGCATTTTTAGATTCTATGTAAGTCCCAATAAAATAGGATTCATCTTCTAATGTGTTCCAATATTGTGCCAAATAATTAGGGATTCCCTCCTTCATAAGTTTAATGAAATAAGGGTCAATCTCAAGGTGATGGGACAATGCCAAATGTTCCGAATGACCCACTTCAACTGGTAAAATTAGATCACCACTTAGTTCACAATTATTCAGATGGACATTTAATTTAAAATTATGACAATAAAGTTTTGTAATCATAGCAATTTCTTTTTCATCTTTTAGAAATAGTTGATTTTTTAAAAATCTGTATACACCACCAGGGTTAGTAGGGTTAACTTTTTCCTGACACATATAAAATAAAGATTTTTTTATAAATCTACTTACGTTAACACTTTTACCTTCTGATAGTATTTGACTTAATTTTAACATATTAATTAGTATCTTAACATATTATATAATGATAGTTTATTTATTGGAATATGTTCAATCTGAGTTATAGTGTCAGGTGGATCAGATAAATGATCCTTATATTCTTCCCTCTCTTCCGAAACTACCTCAATATTCCAAATAAAACCCTTTTTAGTATTTTTTTTAATCCACGATCTTATAATGTCTTCATCATCAGAATAATCTATTTCCTTTAATTCCCCATTTACCATAATTACACTATCACAATTCCTAATTTCATATTCGGTACTCACATATCTATCAACACCATAACCATCGCAGTCTCTACATTCTATTTCTTTTACACCGCCTCCTTTACAAACTGAACATTCCTCCCATTCTCCATCAACCTCTATTCTTCCATTTCCTTCGCATAAATCACATTCTGACTCTATTGTTCCATGTCCATTACAATTATCACATTCATCCTCATACTCTACTTCAATGTCATCCAATGGACCATTATAAGAAACAGAATATAAATTATACCCTTCACCAGTATTTAATGGTTCAGTTAAATAATTTTTTACATTTTGGTTAAGTACATATAATAACATTATATTGGATATCTCTTCACTCTTGATACCTGAAAACTCAACAATAATAAACCTTCGTAACTTCCTTAACCTATAAGAAATTTGATCATGATAAGTATCATCACCAATTAATAAAGTTGTCTCTTTTATAGTGGTAAGATTGTGATAGTTATTACGTATATAATTTAACGCTTGACGATAAAACTTTTTATCCAAAAAAGAAGTATCATTTTCTTCTTCACCTACAGACTCTCTTATGGTATTTAATAATTTCATTTTATTATCTTATTTTAACCATACCTTTCGCACTTAACATATCTAAATCGTGAATATCAAAAGAAGGTATCCCCTCAATAGATTGTACCATTCCAGTTTGTTCTAAATCCTCTTTCCAAGCTTCTAATTTATATCCATTAACTTTTTCTTTATAATTTATAATATAATTATAATTATTAAGTTCTATAAATTTATCAAAACTAAACTCCCCTTTAGGAATAGTTAATTCTTTTTCAGTTAAAAAACTTGATATTAAATAATCAAGTCTATAATCTCTTGTTTCATTTTCTACAGTACCGTCTTGACAATCTTCACATTTAACCATTGTATAACCATCACCTGTACAATCTTGACATTCTTGGGGCGTATCGTAATCTTGATAATTGACGGTTCCTTCTCCATCACAATTCCCACATTCATACTTTAATTCACCGTCTCCATCACACATCTGACAATCATCTCTTGACCAATTTTCGTTAGTCTCTATCGCTTGTTCGGTATGTCGTACATGATATAACTTATAATTCTCACCTAAATCTAATGGTTCTGTTAAAAAGTCTGTCACATCTAAATTAAAAATCAATAATAAAAATATCTCTTCTCTTTCTACATTTTTCAACTGTAACTCTTCACTTAAAAAACTATCAATTTTTTTATATGCTGTAGTTTGTGTTAAAGGTAAACAATATAAATCTTTACAGTAGACATAAGATTTAATATTCTTAATTATCTTAGCACCTAAATTTTCAACCACATAATTAAGAACTTTTCTATAAAATTTCTCATCACTTTTTTTATCAAAAGTAATTACATGATTATCTTCTTTTAATATATCTAATAGTTTTATCATCACTAATTAATATTATCAATATCACCATCTCCATCAGAGTCCAAGTCTAACCTATCAGGAATTTGATCACCATCTACATCCCCATCAAGTATTTTACTTTGTTCTTTAGGTAATATAGATATGTTATAACCACTTTTTTTTATTATTGCTTCAATAGCGACTGGTATTGCAGTAGATACAACACCCAATGTAACAACCCCAACTATTTTAGCAATATCTGCAGACTGACTCTTTAAAAATTTTATTTCGTCCTTTGTTGGTTTTTCTTTCCCTCTCAATAATTTACCCAATATTTTTACTGCCTCAGCAGTTTCTTTTTTTTCTCTTTTTGCCCCTTTAACCAGTGATTTCCAAAACTTCTTTACGTCCTCTTTTTTATCGTTTGCGTAAGATTTAACTTTTTCACCAAAAAATTCATTTACAGGTTCTTCCTCAGAAAACAACCCAGTGGACTTACCATCAAACCTCATTTCCATCAATGGTTCTTTACCATAGAACCCATCAAAATAAGCTTGTGTAGCCTCGTCCCTAGTTTTATATATATTACTATCTTGTGAATAAGGAAACCATTTATCAGCATTTTCATTATATTCCAACCTACCTATGAACCACCTTGTCTTTTCATTTTCTCCATATGGGTCATCCATACATCTTTTCCATGGTGAACACATTACCATAACTTCAGTAAACTCTCTTAATAGAGTTTTATATTGATTTTCTTTTAATTTTATTTTCATATCTATTCTGTTCTATAAATATAATAATCCTCCCCATCTACTTCTTCCCATTCCTCAACATTATCATAACTAGCTAATCGTTCATTATCTTCCATATCGGCTAAGTTCGAAACGAACCCCGCTTCATCAAAATAACAAAAATCATTTATTACATCATCTATAGCATAACCAAAATGATCAATAAAATAATCTATCCCTTCATCTTCAATCTCCGAAACTAATTCTTCGATTTTGGTATCTCTAAGTTCATCCTTAGCAGTGTCTAATAAATTTTCAATTTCATACTCTAACTCATTTATTTCATCATCTAAACCATCTACTTCAGAATCCTTATTATCCCATTCATACTCTAAATCATTTTGTTGTTCCTCTATCTCTTTATATTCTTCTGTTTCATAAGCATCTTCATCTTCCACCTCCAGATCATCTAACACCTCTTGTAAATGTTCTCTTTCAGTTTGTATGTCCTCCATCTCCTCCTTAATTTCAGCAACTTTGGACACCAGAGAACCCATATTATCCATCATTTCATCTTTATCATAACCAGCCTCTTCAATTATATCATCATCATCCATATCATCTAATCTATGGTCAACCTCCTCTTCCGCAAAAGAGGACATATCATTTAATTCAATATAATCATCCAAATAATATCTATCCATATATTCTAACCCCTCACTATCGTAAAACTCTTGAGCCCACTCTTTCATAGCATCCTCCACTTCATCAGAGTCACCAACTGCGTATGTTCCACCTTCATATAAATCTTCATACTGTTCTAAACCATAATGCTCCCAACCCCCTGTCTCCACTAAAAATGGGGGAATTTCTAAATATTGTGCAACTGCAATATGTTTATCATCATAATCATCCACACTCATTATATCTTTTAAGGCATCATCAGGCAATTCATAATAACTATCCTTCTCATCCTCATCAAATATATCAGCATATTCATAATATAAATAAGTTATTTCTTCTGCTAATTTTTGATCTTTAATCTGGAAAACATCCCAAACCTCTTTCCATATAGATGTATAGTCAGTGGAGTCTATCCCCATTCTAGATAAAGCATTCAACATCCTTTTATGGACAGGAGTTATTTTTCTAACCTCCTTCGGAGTTTCTTCTTCCTCCTGTTCTTGTATAATTTTATATAGTTTCATTAGTAATCTATTTGTATTATATAATAAATATCCCCATTATCTAAATAAACTCTATCAACATCTTCATATGGTGATAACTGTCCGATATCCATCTCCCTCACTCGGTCTTCATTAAAATCTTCCCAGTCAAAATCAACCCAACTAGGTAAATTATCCCACTGACTTTTATTCATTGTAACATATCCACCCTGTTCTTTAGAGATATACCCCATTTCCCATAAATAATCTTCTAATTCATTTTCTAATCTATCATACACCTCATCATAAATAATTTCTCTAACCAACTGTCTTCCTTCTTCAATTATTTCATCAATTCTTAATTCATATTGACTACCATCTTTAGAAGCTGGTAATTCACCCCATTTTTCATTTAATTCTTCATATTCTTCTACAATTTCTTTATTTTTAGTAGATCCCTCATATTTAAGTCGATCAATAATTTCTTCAGAATCCATATCGGATTCATAATGACTAGCTTCTTCGCTTGATACCATTCTTTTATCTGTATCACCAACAAAACAATACATAAGATAATGTTCAGCACCAAAAGAATGGTACACTTCATCCCCATCAGACCAGTAAGACTCAACATAATCTTTTTTTCCTCTTTCTATGGTTTCTTCATCACCACAAGCATAGTATTTATTTTCAGTTTTTACAAAATAACTGGGTATATCATATTGATCATAAGCAAGTCGTTCAATTAAAAATGGTATCGTATTAAAATGATCAACCAACACCATAATGTTATCATCAAAAATCTCTTTTTGATCATCATAGGTTAATATTCTAACATTTTCAATATTAATATAATCACCTTCTCTATTATAATTTAAAACAAATAAATAAAATAAGTGAGTTGCAGTATTTTTATCGAACAACATTGTCAAAGTAAGAAAATCCCATATCTCAACATATAAATCAGAAAATTCTTCTAAATCTACTAGATCTGTGGGAAGTTGTTTATCGTCTATGTGGGAATAATTTTCTGAATAATATCTTACTAAAATATAATCATGAATATTCTTTAAAAGTTTTTCTTCTTTAGGTTTAAGTTTACCCCCTTCACTACTAGGAAAAGCGTCTTCAGTAAGTATATGTTTAAATTTTAAACTCATTAATATTTACTATTATAGTAATAAATATATATTTATTTAATAAATTAATATGTTAAAAATAGAAGTTAAGAAAAAAAATATAGAAAGGGCATTAAAAGAACTTAAAAGGAAGTTCATAAAAACAAAAGTATCTCAAGAATGTAGAGAAAGAAAAGAGCATACTAAAAAATCTATTAAAAGAAGAGAAGAAATAAATAAAGGTAAGTACTTACAAAAAAAATACGATTCAGAAAATTAAAATTATGTTAAACAAAGAAGTAATAGAATTATTAAACGGACAAATATGGTTAGAAAACAGAGCATCATTTTATTATTTAAGATTATCGGCAGAGTTCAATAAAAACGGTTACTTTGGTATCTCTAAATTTTTCCTTAATCAATCCAATGAAGAAAGGGAACATATGATTAAAATATTTGAGTATTTAAAAGAACAAGAATGTGAACCAATAATACCAAATTATAATTTTCTAGAAGAAGATGAAGGTGAGTTTAATATAATTTGTCTATTTGAAGATTCTTTGATCGGTGAACGTGAAGTTACAAAATCAATAAATAAAATATTATCTAAATGTAAGGAAGTGGGTGATTATACTACTGAGAATTTCTTACAATGGTTTGTAACTGAACAGAGAGAAGAAGAGAATAAATTCAAAGAAATTATTGATAACTTAAAGATTATTGGTAATAATACTTTGGGGCTATACGAAATGAATAAAGTTCTGGGTGAAGAAACTGTGGAGTAATTAAAAGTCCAACTCATTATCCTCATCATCACCCCACATCATAACTATATTAGGTAACTCTTCTTTATTTTTATCGGTTTTTTCATCCTCAGTATTCATTAACAATCCCCTATTTAAAGTTATAATATCTTTATATGTACCCAATCTTTTTTGGTAATTATTTTTCAATAAGGAACTATTTAATTCATTAATTAAAATATCTGCAATTATTCTATGATACCGACTAGGTGTTTTATTACAATAAGATAATAATTGTTTTTCAGTGACATATAAATCTGATTCCCAACCATGACTTAATTCTAAGGCAGAGACGCTATTTTTTGTTTTTATTAAAAATATCTTTACTTTACCACTAGAAATTTTATCTACGTACCCCTGGTTTACATCGTTTAGACAATTTTTTAATTTATGTCCAGCCCACATAAGTTCACCTTCACTTATAATTTCTTTAATTTCTATATCACTGGATAAATTAATATGTTTTACTACCTCCATAGCCTCTACTAAAGGTTTGTATAAATTTTCTTTATTTTCTTTTATTAATAAACTAATTGATTCATATGTAGGTTTGATATTTATATTTCCTTTTAATAAAAGGTCAAAAATTAAACCTTCAACCCACAACCCCTCTTTATTCTGTATTTTTTTAATATTAGTAATTAATTTTATAACCTCTTGTATATTTAAATTATAGGAAAGTATTATGTTTAACATAGTAGGGGTTTGGTTAATATAATTTTCGATTAAAAATATATGTTCTTTTGTAAAATCACAATCACAAAATTTAACATTAATAAAAGATATCAGCTTGGTGTGTTCACCACATAATATCACGTCATTATATTTTTTTAATAAACTATTTTTAAGTTTACCACCAACTAATTTATAAGAACACATTAGAGTTAATGGGTTATATTGAATATTCTCCAAATATTTATTTATTTCTACACTTGCTTTAGAATATTTAATAGGTTCTAATGTCCACATAATATCATTATATTTACCCCACTTTTCCAAATCATCTTTAGGTATACTATTATGTGGATTTAACCAGTTAGCAACGTGATCCTGATCATCTGGGGTGGTAACCATATGTTTATTTCTTAAATAAAACATTTCCTTTTTATCTTCAAAAAATCTTACTATTTTAAAATATGTTTTAATTTCTTTATAATATTCCATAAACATATCTTTATATTTATGACTAAAATAAAACCCAAAATATCTTGGAGATAAAAAAACTCTATTTCCCCTAATTAGTGGTTGGGAAAGTATTTCTAAACATTTTTCAACATTACAATAACAATCTAATTCCTTTTTCTTTTTAAATAGTCGTATTGCGGTATGGGCTGGTGTATATACAGCGGTTATGTCTAATTGTTTTGTATTTAAAAACTCAATAAACTCATCAGTATAATATAGTTTATTATTATTTAAATCTATACCAACTTGACAACAGTTAAAATCAAACCCATTTAAAATATATTGGTAGTCTCTAGCAATATTTCTATTATTAATTCTACTAATTACTATAGTATTTAATAACCCGTCTCTATTAACCTTTAATATCTTATAATTACTTCCATGATCATATGAAAGTTCATGTGAGTGATAACCACCCTCCACAACCAAACCATTAGACCTTTGGGGTGTGGTAGAATAGTTATTGTTTAATAATGTAGAGTTGACTGAATCTTCAATAAAAATATCTAAATCATTAATGGGGTATTCTTTACCATATTTCATAGATAGTAAAGTATTGGCTACTGCACCACCTGCTAAAAAACCGTCTTTAGGTATGGTACATAATTTACTTAATTTTGTAAGTATTATATTAACAATGTTTTTATCTTTTAATATATTATCCATTTTTATGCTAATTTAAATTGTGAAAGAAATTCTCTAAGTTCTAATACCCATGTGGTATCGTCCCCAAACTTTCGAAAATGATAGTTTTCTGGTAATTCATCGATATCACTTTGGTGGAAGTGTGTTCCTGGTATAGGATTGTTTAATCTATCTTCATAATCAGGATATTTCTCTTTGTCAAAGACTCTTTCATCAACCAAAAAAACTACCGCTGTTAATTGATCTCCAAGATCTGGTTCATTGAATGTCGCATATGGAATACAAATGTCTTCCAATCTTCTAACAGACATATTAAGACTACCTAATCTATCTTCATTGTTATTTGTAGTTCCACCGTTTAAGATGATAAATGTTTTGTCTTCCTTTGACCATTTTTTGTAGTCATCATGACTTCCATATCTTCCAATACTATATTCTACAACCGCATGACCGAATTGAATCCCTTGTTGTATTGGACTAATGTTGTACGGAACTAATCCATACATTCTATATTCTAATTTATTTTTCACTAACTGTCTGTATTTCATATTTACAATTATTATCAGAATTAACATTCATTATCTCACATATTTTAGATATCTCATTAAAATCAGTAAATTCTAATACGACACCCAAACCATCATTCATTAACACCGAAATGTTTTTTTCAATTAATGTTTTTCTTATCTGATATACTCTTTTACTCATCTTCGTTTTGGTTTTTATGTTTAACTTTAGTAGTTCTTTTTGCCAAATATCTATTTAACCATTTATCAGACCACCATTTACCCTTAAACT
>Ga0233413_10001031_pt1 | contig 12614 bp, 10 predicted proteins | sample Na_anoxic_6_MG_FD_189019 | JGI IMG/M metagenome (GOLD analysis project Ga0233413, IMG submission 189019) | Seawater microbial communities from Saanich Inlet, British Columbia, Canada - Na_anoxic_6_MG | ecosystem: Environmental > Aquatic > Marine > Inlet | place: Canada: British Columbia... | reverse complement strand
AGATAATCCTGGCGAAGAATTAACGAACCGTGCTCCTGCCGACGGCAAAACAGCCATGGAGCGCAAATCAATCAACGATGCTGTTGCATACATTAGAGGTCTAGCGGAGCTGCGCGGCCGTAACGCTGATTGGGCTGAACAGGCGGTACGATCAGCGGAGAGCCTGAGCGCCACGCAGGCACTTGAACAGAATGTCATCGATCTGATGGCTGAGTCCATACCAGCATTGCTGGCCGCCATCGACGGGCGCACGGTCAAAGTTATCGATACCGAACAAATCCTCGCAACCGCAAACCTGATCGTCGAGTACTTTGAACCGGATTGGCGTACACGTCTGCTGGCGACGATTACGGACCCGAATATTGCTTACCTGCTGATGCTAATCGGCATCTACGGGCTGCTGTTTGAAGGCTATAACCCGGGTGCGATCGTGCCGGGCGTCGTCGGTTCGATCTGCATCCTGCTGGCGCTTTTCGCTTTCCAGGTCCTGCCGGTCAACTATGCCGGCCTGGCGCTGATTATTCTTGGCGTGGTGCTGATCATTGCGGAATCTCTCGTGCCCAGCTTTGGCGCGCTCGGATTCGGCGGTGTCGCTGCGTTCGTTTTCGGCTCGATTATTATGCTCGACAGCGATATTCCAGGCATGCAAATTGCTCGTCCGCTGATATTCAGCATCGCACTATTGGCCAGCCTGTTACTGCTGGCGCTCGTCTATACACTGATGAAGATAAGACGCCGACCATCAGTCAGCGGTGCAGAGAGCATGCTCGGCCAAGCCGCTGAAGCATTGGAAGATTTTGAACACAGCGGTGTTGTGTTCATTAACGGTGAACGCTGGAACGCACAAACCAATATACCGGTGAGCAAAGGTGACAGGGTGCGTGTCACGAAAATACACGGGCTGGTCGTCGATGTCGCGCCGACAGAACAATAATGCTAATTAAAAGGAGATGCTGACATGTTAAGTGGATTAATTGCTCTGGGGTTTGTAATCCTGATTCTGATGTCTATCTTTAAAATTCTGAACGAATATGAGCGTGGTGTAATTTTCTTCCTCGGACGTTTCCAGAAAGTTAAGGGTCCCGGCATCATCATCGTCATCCCGTTTATCCAGAAGATGGTCCGGGTCGATCTGCGCGTCAATGTCATGGACGTACCGACACAAGATGTTATCTCCAAAGATAATGTCTCGGTTAAGGTTAATGCCGTCGTCTATTTTCGTATCATCGATCCGGAAAAAGCGATTATTCAGGTCGTCAATGTTTTTGAGGCCACCAGCCAGCTTGCGCAGACAACACTACGTTCAGTTCTCGGTCAGCATGAACTCGATGAGATGCTGTCGGAACGTGACAAATTGAATTCAGATGTCCAGGTAATACTCGACAAGCAAACTGATGCCTGGGGCATCAAGGTCTCGAATGTTGAGATCAAACATATCGACCTGGACGAAAGCATGATTCGCGCCATCGCGGCTCAGGCCGAGGCCGAACGGAACCGACGTGCGAAGGTTATTCATGCAGAGGGCGAAAAACAGGCAGCCACTATGCTGGCGGATGCAGCCGGAATACTTAGCGTGCATAAAGAGGCGCTGCAACTACGTTACCTGCAGACGCTGACCGAAGTCGCGACAGAAGGCACCAACACGATTATTTTCCCGCTGCCGATGGATCTGCTGGAGCCGCTATTGAACAAGGAGAAGAGCTGACCGAAAACCGTGCTCCTACGGGTGAAGACAGACACAGTTATTCGCTGCGTTTGACCTGCTGCCAGCGCGCTTCCATGTCATCAAGCGTCAGATCGGACCAGTCTTCGCCATTGTCTGCGAGGATCTTTTCTATCGCCTGAAAACGTCGTTCAAATTTATCGTTGCCCGCACGCAGCGCATCCTCGGGATCGACACCCAGATGACGCGCCAGGGTTGCAATCGTAGTCAACAGGTCACCCAGTTCTTCAGTGACTCCGGCCTGATCTCCGCTGCGGCGTGCTGCGTCCAGCTCAGCCAGTTCCTCGTCAACTTTTTCACGAACCCGCTCCGCGTCCGGCCAGTCAAAACCGACGCTGGCGGCTCGCCTGCTGAGCTTGTCCGCACGCATTAGCGCCGGCAGCGCCCGCGCCACACCACCAAGAACACCGGTTTGCCCTGCTGCTTCCCGCTCGGCCTGTTTATGCGCAGCCCAGGCATCGCTTTGCGCCTTGGCCGAGCTGACGGACTTGTCACCGAAGACATGGGGATGACGGCGCGTCAGCTTATCGGTGATTGAATCGACGACGTCAGAGAACGAAAATAGACCGCGTTCGTCGGCCATCTGCGCATGAAACACCACCTGCAGCAGAAGATCGCCAAGCTCTTCCTGCAAGCCGGGCCAGTCTTCATGATTGATGGCATCGGCAACCTCGTAAGCTTCTTCGATCGTGTACGGAAAGATAGAACGAAAGTCCTGTTCCAGATCCCATGGGCATCCAGATTGTGGGTTACGCAGTGCCTGCATAATATTGAGCAATATCTTTATATCAGTCATTACTAATTATTAATTCAAGTTTTAATAAGTCTAAATCCACCTGAGACGCGTTCTGTCCATGCCAATCTTCGCCGCAATATTAGCAAGATTCATAAACAGGCATCGTATATGTGTAACGAGATTGGACAAATCTGTTCTTATCGGGATTGGGTTAGCCCTGCATCTGGTGACCACTCTGAGTTCAAGCTTAATTTTGGACTTCAATCCAAACATTGCCACAAGTAGTATTAGCAGGAAAACCTGTCACGACTCGATTCATTGAAATGAATTGAATTGAATTGAATTGAGTTCTCTGACCTTTAAACTTGAAATATGCATCTCACTAACTGTTAATGCAGAATGCGGAAAGAAGCGATGTATCCTTATGATGGATATTTCCACAATTTTTAAAAACCGTTCAATTCATTTTATTTAATTCTTAGGAGTCAAGTTGATATGAAAACACTAGTTACCCTGCTGATCCTTACTTTTTCCCTAATGAGTTCGGGCATTGCCATGGCTGCTGATGGCCATTGCAATTACACACATGAAAGTGCGTATTCCGATGTGCCGTTCAAAATCTGCCAGACACCAACGAGTGCAGAGGACTGTGAGGGGCTTGGTAAATCTGACGGCAATGCCGATGCTGCACACGGTGATGGTGCATGCGCTGTTGAAGGCGCTGTCGGCACATGTGACATGGGCGAAGCAAAACTTGTCTATTACAATGGAGACGCCGAAGGTCTGGAGATCGGATGCGACTTCCAAAGTGGTGAGTGGGTTACTGCAGAATAAGCACTGACCAGTAACTGTAGCGTGGAAAAGGCCGGTGTAAGTCGGCCTTTTTTACTTCTTACTTCTTATTTCTTATTTATTTTTATTAAGTTAGTAAAATCGCGAATCATCATGGCCGTCGCTCCCCAGATGCGTCGCTCCTCGAAAAGATACTCACTAAACGGCATCGTGATCCCTCGCACGGTACGCTCACCGAGTTGATGGTTCGCATCATCCATGAAGAATTCGAGCGGCACCTCAAATACCTCGGCGACTTCAAACGGATCAGGTGTGAACGTCGCCTCAGAGGCGACAAATCCGACCACCGGCGCCACGGCAAAACCAGTCACAACAGCCATCGACTGCAGATAGCCGACCACTGCGATTGAATCTGCAGCCAGGCCGATTTCTTCCTGTGTTTCACGCAGTGCGGTATGCAGGGCACCGTCATCACCCGGCTCGCAACGGCCACCCGGAAAACTAATTTGCCCGGGATGGTCGTCCAGATGATCGGTTCGTTGCGTCAGCAACAGATTCAACTCTGTACCACGCTGGATCAGCGGGACCAGCACGGCCGCCGCTACCAGCGGCCGTTTAAACCATGACTCGGGGAAATTAGCGGGTAACCGGGCAAGCGCCGCAGCAACCGGATCGACGGGCGGCCTGGTGCCTTTTAGCTGCCTTTCGATCAGTTGCTTCAATGTTGCTCCATAAGAACTGGCTGGTCAGGTCTTGATACCGCCACGCGTCAGTTCGGCTGGATCAAGCAAGCGATCAAGCTCCTCATCGCTCAGGTCGGTCATTTCCTTGGCAACATCACGCACGGGCCTTCCATCTGCATAGGCTTTTTTCGCAATTGCGGCGCCTTTGTCGTAACCGATGACTGAATTCATTGCCGTGACAAGAATAGGATTGCGATTGAGTGCGTGATTCAGGTTGTCGGCATTAACCGTAAACCCTGAGATGGCTTTGTCTGCCAGCTGTCGAGACGAATTCCCCAGAATCTCAATACTCTGTAACAGGTTATACGCGACAACCGGAAGCATGACGTTCAATTGAAAAGTGCCGGACTGACCGGCAATCGTAATCGCTGCATCATTGCCGATTACATGGGCTGCGACCATTGCAACAGCTTCAGGTATGACCGGGTTGATCTTGCCCGGCATGATACTGCTGCCCGGCTGTAAGGCAGGCAGAGCGATCTCGCCCAGCCCAGCCAATGGCCCACTATTCATCCAGCGCAGGTCATTGGCTATTTTCATCAACGACACCGCCAGCGTCTTCAGGTGCCCGGATATTTCAACGGCTGTATCCTGACTGCTCAACGCCTCGAAGTAATTCGCTGCGGGTGCAAATTCCAGATCACTCGCCTCAGACAGCAGCACAGCAACCTTGGCACCGAAGTTAGGATGTGCATTGATGCCGGTACCGACCGCAGTGCCGCCTTGTGCGAGGCGACACAATCGTGGCAGCGATTGCTCGAGACGCTCCATGGCATGCTCAATCTGGCTGGCCCAGCCATTCAATTCCTGGGCAAGACTGACCGGCATAGCGTCCATCAAGTGCGTCCGTCCGGTCTTGATGATGTCTTTATTTTCCTCTGCCTTGGTGACCATAGTCTCTTTCAGATGCTCAAGCGCCGGTATTAATTGCTCAGCAATCATGAGGGCGGCACTGACGTGTACGGCAGTCGGGATCACGTCATTACTGCTCTGACCCATATTCACGTCATCATTAGGATGTACAGGTGAGCCGAGCTTTTCAGTGGCGAGTTTCGCGATAACCTCGTTCGCATTCATATTCGAACTCGTACCGGAGCCGGTTTGAAAAATATCAATCGGAAACTGGTCGTCATATTCTCCGTCGGCGACTTGCAGTGCGACGCCCTGGATCGCAACAGCCTTATTGGTCGTCAACAGTCCTAATTCAGCATTAGCACCAGCCGTCGCCCATTTGATCAAGCCGAGCGCACGAATAAATCCGCGTGGCATGGGCAATCCGCTGATCGGAAAATTATCAACCGCACGCTGGGTTTGTGCGCCCCACAGTGCATTCTCTGGAACCTGCAGCTCACCCATGCTGTCACGTTCGATGCGAAATCTGTTCGACATCCATCACTCCTGAAATATATGAATGGTTAAAAAGCGTGGCATTTTAGCGCGGTAAAGCTCTCTACGGGAGATGGATGCAGTGAAACTCGTTAGACACAACGAATCGGTGTAAAGTACCGATCCACATGAAATACAGCCCAGCAGTATATCTTATAATTAATATTATTGATAAATAACAATACATTACAGAATGTTTCTAAAGCTCTTTTAATCACCACAAAGTCACCCCTACCGATCGACGGAAATAAGCACATGGAATCCAGTTCATTAACTGCCCTCTCACCACTTGATGGTCGCTATGCCCGCAAATGCGATAGTTTTCGCGAAGTATTCAGTGAGTATGGGCTGATCAGGTTACGCACCTTTACCGAGGTACGCTGGATTCAGTTCCTCGCCGACCGCCCTGAAATTACCGAACTTGAGCAGTTGTCACCAGTCGTCAACGAGTACCTGAACCAACTGGCCGAGAACTTCTCACGCACCCATGCACGGCGCGTTAAGGAAATTGAAAAAACCACTAACCATGACGTTAAGGCTGTTGAGTACCTGATCGCCGAACAACTCAGTGATGATGCCGATCTTGGTCGTATCCGGCCTTTCGTCCATTTCGCCTGCACTTCGGAAGATATCAATAACATTTCTTATGCCTTGATGCTCCGTGAAGGACGTAAACAAGTCATTCAACCGACCGTAAAACGTGTCATTGAAAAATTTCGTGCGATGACCGTCGCAATGGCTGCGCAACCCATGCTGGCACGAACTCACGGGCAAAGCGCCAGCCCGACAACATTGGGCAAAGAAATGGCGAATATTGTGGCCCGCCTGGAGCGCCAGGAACAGCTCTTCAATGCGGTGCCTACGCTGGCCAAGATGAATGGTGCGGTTGGCAACTTCAATGCCCACGTCGTCGCCTACCCGGATGTCGATTGGCCGGCCCTGAGCCGTGCCTTTATCGAATCACTTGGACTGGAAACGAACGAATACACCACACAAATCGAACCACACGACTGGATTGCCGAATACTGCGATGCCATGGCCCGCACCAATACGATTTTGCTCGATACATGTCGCGATCTCTGGAGTTACATCTCGATCGGCTATTTCAAGCAAAAGAAGATCGCGACCGAAATTGGTTCATCGACCATGCCGCATAAGGTCAACCCGATTGATTTTGAGAATGCCGAAGGAAATTTTGGTGTCGCCAATGCACTGCTCAGACATTTTGCTGAAAAGTTACCGGTCTCACGCTGGCAGCGTGATCTGACCGACTCAACGGTGTTACGTAATCTGGGCGTGGCAATTGGACACAGCATGCTTGGCTATCAATCACTACTCGCCGGTTTGGACAAATTACAGCCAAACCCAGAATGCATGCAAGCTGATCTCGATTCAAATTGGGAAGTACTCGGAGAAGCCATTCAAACCGTCATGCGACGTTATGGGCACGGCGATGCTTACGAGCAGATGAAAAACCTGACTCGCGGCACCAAGATTGGCGGTGATGAATTACGTGAATTTGTTCAATCACTAGATATTCCTGATGAGGCAAAATCCTCTTTGCTGAACCTTGAACCGGCTTCCTACGTCGGGCTCGCCGAAACGTTGGCCTGCAACCCGGAGAATCGCAACAAAAAATAGCCTTAAAAAATTCCTCAAAACGTGACCTGGTCGCACGCGCCTCAATGGCAGAGCTGCCTAAAATGTGCCACGAGTCGATCAGTGCCTGCAGCAAAATTAAAAAGCAGGCTGACGCATTCGTCACGTAGGAGGAATAAAATACATGCAGGCATCACGCACCCAAGGCAAACGCTGGGTTCTGTCTTCTATCGATGAGACACTGGATGCGACCGTTCAAATGGTCCGCATGGCAAATCGACGCATTTCGATTTTCTCGCCAGATCTTGAGCCGGACATATATAACGACGCAAGATTTCTTGAAGCGGTAAAACACCTGACACTCGGCAAACCATTTGCCCGAATTCGAGTATTGATTGCTAATCCTGCGCATGTCGTGCGCAACGGCAACCCATTCGTACAACTTGCACGTCGCCTCAGTGCCTGCATCGAGTTTCGTAATGCCGAGGAAGAATACCAAGAGCATCGAGAGGCTTTTCTGATTGCTGATGAAACCGCCCTCATCTATCGCATTAATGCGAGCAAATGGGAAGGTATCGCCGATACACATGAACCAGCTGTTGCGCGTCGTTATCTGGGCATGTTTGATGAAATCTGGAATGCTTCACGCGTCGAAGCTGAACTGCGGGAATTGCGCGTCTGATAAAGACTATGCCGGCACCGACCTGGTTCTGCGATAATTCCCGGCATGGACCCGCAATCACCTAAAAAAATCATTGTTGCCCTGTCTGGTGGCGTTGACTCAGCTGTCGCCGCGATTCAACTGGTGCGCGCGGGTCATGATGTTGCCGCGTTGCACATGACAAATTGGGAAGACGATGAAGGTTATTGCACAGCTGCGGACGATTTGCAGGATGCCAGGTCAATCTGTGCCGATATTGGAATTGCGCTGCATCACGTTAATTTCGCGGCAAATTATCGTGAACAGGTGTTTGCCGAGTTCCTCGATGAGCATGCACGTGGGCGCACCCCCAACCCGGATGTTTTGTGTAATCGTGAAATCAAATTCGGCGTCTTTCTCCAATATGCGAAACGGCTGGGTGCGGATCTGATTGCCACCGGCCATTACGCACGCATCGACCGTAGTTCACCAATACGCCTGCTCAAAGGCATGGATGGCAACAAGGATCAAAGTTATTTTCTGCATCAGGTCGACGCCACGGCGCTTGCTCAGGCGGTGTTTCCGCTTGGAGAAATGCAAAAGTCTGAAGTCAGGGCAATCGCCAACGATGCCGGGCTGAGTGTTTATGATAAGCCTGACAGCACCGGAATCTGCTTTATCGGTGAACGTCCGTTTCGTGAATTCCTCGCAAAATTTATAACGGGCGAACCAGGAGATGCAGTCACACCTGATGGACGCATTGTTGGCAAACACGAAGGACTGCTGTATTACACGCTAGGTCAACGCCAGGGGCTAGGTATCGGCGGTCTGGCCGATGGCAGCAATGAACCCTGGTTTGTCGCTGCCAAGGATGAAAAGTGCAATCAACTGATTGTCGTACAGGGCCGTCAACATCCTCTGTTGTGGTCTGACGGGCTTATAACATCGATTCCACACTGGATTAATACCACACCCACCGAACTTGCTGCAGGTACACCGTTACGTTGCGCCGTCAAAACACGTTACCGACAGGCCGATGTGCCATGCTCGGTGAGCCTGAATTCAGCAGATGGATTACATATTGTTTTTGATGCTCCCCAGTGGGCAGTTACACCGGGCCAATATGCGGTTTTGTATGCCGGCGATGAATGTCTCGGCGGTGCGCCGATCGATTCCGCCATTCCTGCAGAAAACCCTGTGGCCGCGACAGGCCTCACTCCGCTATAATTCCGCGGAATTATGGGGGCTACCGAATCGCACCACAGGCGATCAACTACCTCGTCAGGCATAACTGAACAAGGCCCGTGCGGCATCATCCGCACAGGCAATAACACGGAGAATTTCCATGGCGGATTTTGTTAACGCTAAAACGGTGCTGTCCGTTGGCGGAACCGATTACCAAATATACAAGCTGCAGGCTGTAACCGGAGGGCACGTCGATCGTCTGCCCTACTCACTGAAGATTTTGCTTGAGAACCTGCTGCGCCATGCCGATGGCGAGGATGTCAGCGCCGCTGACATCGCGGCACTGGCAAACTGGGATCCGCAAGCGACGCCAAGCCATGAAATTGCATTTACGCCCGGTCGGGTCATCATGCAGGACTTCACGGGTGTACCCGCCGTTGTTGACCTGGCCGCCATGCGCGATGCCGTTGTCAAGCTCGGTGGCGATGCTGAAAAAATCAATCCCTTGTCCCCGGCTGAACTTGTCATTGACCACTCGGTACAGATCGACAAATATGGCACCCCGAGCGCGCTGGCCGAAAACAATGCCATTGAATTTCAGCGTAACCAGGAACGTTATTCTTTTCTGCGCTGGGGACAAAATGCATTCGATAATTTTCGCGTCGTGCCGCCAAATACCGGAATTGTCCATCAGGTTAACCTCGAGTACCTCGCACGCGTTGTCTTCGATGCCCAAAAAAATGGTGCGCGTGTAGCCTACCCGGATACCGTCGTCGGCACCGATTCACATACGACAATGATTAATGGCCTGGGCGTACTGGGCTGGGGCGTCGGCGGCATCGAAGCCGAGGCTGCGATGCTTGGCCAGCCGATCACTATGTTGATTCCGCAGGTCATTGGTTTTCGCCTCAAAGGCAAACTCACGGAAGGCACTACAGCAACAGATCTTGTCCTGACCGTCACACAGATGCTGCGTGAAAAAGGTGTGGTTGGTAAGTTTGTCGAATTCTTCGGTGACGGGTTGTCGGCTCTGCCACTTTCAGACCGTGCAACACTTGCCAATATGGCGCCTGAATTCGGCAGCACCTGCGGCATCTTCCCTATCGATGCAGAAACTATCCGCTATCTTAAATTATCGGGTCGCGATCCACAGCAGACTGAACTTGTTGAGGCCTATGCCAAAGCACAGGGAATGTGGCGCGAAGATGGACAAGCCGATCCCTTATTTACAGATGTACTTGAGCTGGATCTTGGCAGCGTAGAACCCTGTATCTCAGGACCAAGTCGCCCGCATGACCGTATTTCACTAAGCACTGCCGCCAGCACGTTCAGTGAACTGCAGCAAAAAGCTGGCGTGAACAAAGCTCGCTCAATCAATGTGACCAAGGATAATGAGTCATTCGAACTAAAGGATGGCGCCATCCTGATAGCAGCGATTACGAGTTGTACCAACACATCGAACCCATCAGTCATGATTGGCGCCGGGCTACTTGCACGTAAAGCTGTTGCTCGCGGCCTGAAATCTCAGCCATGGGTCAAGACTACCCTCGGCCCGGGTTCTCGAGTCGTCAGCAACTATCTTGATAAGTCAGGGCTGACCACTGACCTCGATGCGCTGGGTTTTAATGTAGTCGGCTTTGGTTGCACAGCCTGTATTGGCAACTCTGGTCCGCTCGATATGCCTATTGCAATAGCGGTTAAAGATAACGACCTGCTCGGCTGCAGCGTCTTGTCCGGCAATCGTAATTTCGAAGGCCGAATTCATCCCCTGGTAAAAATGAACTTCCTGGCATCACCACCGCTTGTCGTAGCCTATGCTCTTGCTGGCTCAATGGACGTTGACCTGACACGTGATGCATTGGGCACAGATGTTGATGGCAACCCGGTATATCTCAAGGATATCTGGCCGTCACAGGCAGAAATCCAGGAGATTATTACGGCAACGATTGACTCAGATATGTTCCGGGCCAGCTATGAAGGTGTATTTTCTGGTGATGAAAACTGGAATAGCCTCGATGTGTCATCGAGTGAAATCTACGACTGGGTGCCGGACTCGACCTATATTCGCAACCCGCCCTACTTCGAAGGTATGTCACTAACCACCGATGATGTCGAAGATATTCACGGTGCCCGCGCCCTCGCCCTGCTCGGCGACAATGTTACAACCGATCACATTTCTCCGGCCGGATCGTTTACGCCCGATTCTCCTGCAGGCCAGTATCTTGTTGCACAAGGCGTAGATCCTAAAAACTTCAACTCTTACGGTTCGCGTCGTGGTAATCATGAAGTCATGATGCGCGGGACATTCGCAAACATCCGTCTGCGCAACCAACTGGCTCCCGGCACTGAAGGTGGCTGGACTTGCTATCAGCCTGATGGCGAACAGATGTCTATTTATGCAGCATCCGTACGTTACGCAGAAGCGGGCACGCCACTCATCGTTATCGCCGGCAAAGAGTACGGCATGGGTTCTTCACGTGACTGGGCAGCCAAGGGAACGAAACTACTCGGTGTACGCGCCGTGATTACCGAAACCTACGAACGTATTCATCGCTCCAACCTGATTGGCATGGGTGTATTACCACTACAATTTCATGCTGGCGAATCTGCCACATCAATGGGCCTTGACGGTACCGAGTCATTCGATATCACCGGGCTGAATAATGGCGAGGCCACAGAAGTAACGGTAACGGCAACCAAATCAGACGGCAGCAAAACTGAATTCCAGGCCCAGGTACGAATTGATACGCCGAAAGAACGAGATTATTTCCGCAATGGCGGCATCCTGAATTACGTCTTGCGCCAACTGGCAGCATAGTCTGTGGTGGGGGAATTGGGGTCTGCCCCCAATTCCCTGATTCCATAAAGCCTAATACAGCCCATGCATGAACTGATTGATATTGGTGCAAACCTGACCCACGATTCTTTTGATAAAGATCGACAAGTAATTTTGCAACGTGCCAACGATGCTGGCGTCACTCGTATCATCATCACGGGGACAACACTGGAATCCAGTCAAGATGCCGTGCAATTGTCACGCAGCTATCCGGGACGCCTTTATGCAACAGCCGGGGTTCACCCGCATCATGCCGCTGAGATTAACGAGGACACGTTGACAGGCTTGCAAGAACTTGCCACCGATCCTTCCGTCGTCGCCATCGGTGAATGCGGACTCGATTATTTTCGTAATTATTCCCCTCGTGATGCACAGCTCGATGCATTCGAGAAACAGCTAACGCTGGCTTCCGGGACTGACAAACCAGTTTTTTTGCATCAACGCGATGCGCATGATGACTTTACTGCCCTGCTGGATAACTTTATGGACCAGATCTCAGGGGGTGTCGCACATTGTTTTACCGGTAATCGTGACGAGATGAAGGCCTACCTGGACATGGGGCTATATATCGGCATTACGGGCTGGATCTGCGATGAACGTCGTGGCGAGGCACTGCGTGATGCAGCGCGCTATCTGCCACTCGACCGGGTACTGCTTGAAACCGATGCGCCATACTTGCTGCCACGTGATCTGAAAGACAAGCCATCCGGGCGTCGTAACGAACCATCAGTTTTGCCACATGTTTTAAATGCTGTTGCAAGCTGCATGAACAAACCAGCCGAAGACATCGCCGCAGCAACAACACAAAACACCGAGCGACTGTTTTGTCTGCCTGCATTATGACTGAGCAGGAAGCTGGAACTGGTTAAACCTTTTTACTGTCGCTTAAGGATCGCTACTCGTTGCTTCTAACAGATCAAGCCACTGCCTGATCCCGGTCAACCAAATTTCAAAGCCTTGCTCGATGACACCCC